>Ga0307373_10000633_pt1 | contig 67691 bp, 73 predicted proteins | sample OX2MG_FD_202534 | JGI IMG/M metagenome (GOLD analysis project Ga0307373, IMG submission 202534) | Soil microbial communities from Risofladan, Vaasa, Finland - OX-2 | ecosystem: Environmental > Terrestrial > Soil > Coastal area > Acid sulfate soil | place: Finland: Risofladan, Vaasa | collected... | reverse complement strand
CGCGTGACGCCGTACTTGACCGCGCGCATGCCGCCCGCGTTGGTGGCGACGTTGCCCCCGAGGCTGGCGCCGCCCTCGCCGGGGAAGACTTGGTAGACGAGCCCGTGCGTCGCTGTGGCTTCGTCCAGCTGACGGAGCGTGACCCCGGGCTGAACGACCGCGACCTGGTTGTCCACGTCGATCTCGATGATCGAGTCCATCTCGCGACACGCGATGAGGATGCCGCCCTCGCGGGGGACGCACGCTCCTGCGAGGCCGGTGCCCGACCCACGCGCGGTGACCGCCATACGCGACGCGCGCGCGATCCGGATGATGTCCGCGACCTCGGTCGCGGAATGCGGAAGGACCACGACTTCGGGTGCGTGCCAGTGTGCGGTCAGCGACTCGTCGTGCCAGTCATCCTCGCTGACGGCCGCTCCGCTGATGACTCGCGCCGGGCCGAGCAGCGTCGTCAGGCGGTCGATCGCTCCCTCCATGGACGGCCGTCAGGCGCCGGTGAACGTCGCGGGGCGTTTCTCGAGAAACGCTGAGATGCCCTCGACGAAATCGGACGTGGTGGTCGCCTCCGTCTGAAGACGTTCTTCGACGGCCAGCTGCGCCTCGAGGTCGTTCTGTCCGGAGACATCGAGGGCGTGCTTGGTGAGGGCGATCGAACGAGGACCGCGCGCGAGTCGCGCCCCCAGCTCGTGGCTCACCGTCGCAAGCTCGGCGTCCGGGACGACCTGGTTGACGATGCCGAGCTGGAGCGCGCGCGACGAGTCGACGGTCTCGCCGAGCATCGTCAGCTCCGCGGCGCGCGCCGGACCGATGAGCCGCGGCAGGAAGTACGTGCTCGCCAGGTCGGGGATGAGACCGATGCGGACGAACGCCTGCACGAAGGTCGCCGACCCAGCCGCGATGCGAAGGTCGCAGGCCAGTGCGAGCGAGAAACCGGCACCCGCCGCGACGCCGTTGACCGCCGCGATCACCGGCTGATCCATGGATCGGATCACACGGATCGCGGGCGCGTAATGGTCACGCAGGATCGCGCCGACGTCGAGGCCCGAGTCGCCGGCTGCTGCGCGGAGGTCCTGGCCGCTGCAGAACCCGCGGCCGGCGCCGGTGATGATCACGGCACGGACGCTGCGACCGGTGGCGGCGTCGTGCAACGCCGCCGTCAGCTCGTCGAGCAGCGGCGGGGTGATCGCGTTGAGAACATCGGGGCGGTTGAGGGTGAGCGTCAGCACGCCGTCGGCAACCGTTTGGAGCAGCTCGGTCGTCATCGCGGCGAACTCTACGCTGACAAGCCGCCGAGCTCGCGGAGCCACTGGTACGTGTAGATGCCCGTGTTGTGGCCATCGGCCCAGACTGCGTTCAGACCGTACGCGCCGACGAGCGAGATGTCCGCGAGCTCGTCCTCACCGGGGTGGAGCGAGGGGTCGGTGCTGAAGCGTCCGCGATACCCCGGCTCACCCTTGCAGGCAGCACACGGACACGCCCGGCGTAACGTCGAGAACGGGATGTGGTGGGTCACGCCGTCGGACCACTCGATGAGCAGCGTCCGCTGCGGCTCCTCGTAGTCGAAGCGCACGGGTCGCAGATCGCCGGCCACCGGTGCGCCCGCCGATCGGCTAACGCAGCACCGTCTGGAGCTTCATCGCAAGCCCCATATCACCCTTGATCTTGATCTTGCCGCTCATGAAGGCCATCGTGCCGTCGAGCTTCCCGGTCGCCAGATCGACGAAATCCTCGGACTTCATCGTGATGGTGATGTTGGGACTCTCGGGCAGTCCCTCGCCGACATCGGCGGTGCCGTCCTTGAGGGTGATGTGGTACTGGCCGGGCGCTGCGCCGACGAGGTCGAACGCGTAGATGGCGTTCATGCCGGCGGTCTTGGCCGGGTCCGCGGCGATGCGGGTGTTGATCTCGGAGAACACCTCAGTCGGCGTCGATGGTGTCGTTGGCACAGTCACTGGCTCCTTATGAACCGTCGGCAGGACGATCGGCATCCCGCGGGCCGCGACGGTGGAACGGCACTGGTCCGGGACCGGATCTCAGTCTACCGAGTGGGCGCGTTCGGCCGGGGCGCAGGCCATTGTGTAGGGCCATCTTCAGGCGGGTACACTCGCCGCATGGTTACCTGGATGTGGGTGGTCTGGCTCCTCGCGGGTCTGGTCCTGGTGGGCCTCGAAATACACACCCAGGCGTTCTACTCGCTGTTCCTCGCGCTGGGTGCGTTCGTCGCGACGATCGTCGCGCTGTTCCCGGATGAGGTCTGGGTGCAGGCTGTCGCGGCCGCCGGTGTCGCGCTGCTCGGCACGCTGCTCGTACGGCCGACGCTGGTCCGCATCTCGGCGCGCCATCTTGGACCAAAGCTCGCGATGCCCGGCGCGTCCGACAACCTCGTCGGTCAGCCCGCGCTGACGCTCGAGCCGGTCGGTGATGAGAACCATCCCGGCCATGCGCGGCTGTTCAACGAGAAGTGGCTCGCGGTCACGACCAATCCGGGCGGCGTCCCGGCACACACGCAGGTCACCGTAGTCGAAGTCCGCGGCACCACCCTGGTCGTCGCGCCCCCCAGAGGAGTCTGAACACAGTGGACAACAGCGGTCTCGTGACGGCGATCATCGTCATCGTCCTGCTCATCGTGGTCGCCATCGTGGTGGCGGGCGCCGTGCGCGTTGTGCCGCAGGGATTCGCGGGCGTGGTCACGCGTTTTGGTCGCTTTCGGAAGGAATCCCCCGCGGGCCTGACGATCATCACGCCGTTCATCGACAAGCTGCTCCGGGTCGACATGCGCGAGACGCCGCGGACGGGCGACCGCCAGGACGTCATCACCCGTGACAACGTCGCCGTCGCGGTCAACGCGACGATCTTCAGCCAGGTGATCGAGCCGCGGTCTGCACTCTTCAACGTGTCGGACTACCTCGTCGCGATCGACCAGCAGGCCCGCACCACACTGCGTAACGCTTTCGGCAACGTCAGCCTCGACGAGGCGCTCTCATCGCGCGAGCAGATCAACGCGGCAATGCAGCAGCAGATGGAGCAGGTGACCGACAAGTGGGGCATCCGGATCAACCGCATCGAGATCGTCGATATCTCCCCGCCGGTGCAGATCCTCCAGGCGATGGCGTTGCAGAAGCAGGCGGACCAGGAGAAGCGGGCGCGCATCCTGCAGTCGGAAGGCCAGCAGCAATCCGCCGTCAACATCGCAGACGGCAACCGGCAGGCCGCGATCAAGCAGGCTGAAGGTGAGCGGCAGGCCGCCATCCTCCGCGCCGAGGGCAACCGGCAGGCGGCGATCCTCGAGGCCGAGGGCCGCGCCCAGGCGATCTCCACCGTGTACGGCTCGATCAAGGCCGCGCAGCCGGATCCGACGATGGTCGCGATCCTGCAGCTGGACACGCTGACGAAGTTCGCGGAGAGCCCGAACGCCAAGCTCGTCGTCCCGGCGGAGACGTCGGGGCTGCTCGGCGCCGCGCAGGTGCTGCGGAGCGTGCTTGGAGACGCGCCCGGGCTCGAGCCGCCGACGGTGATCACCGCTCCGTCGACCAGCTGAGCCCGATCCCCTGGTGGTAGGGCAGAGCTCGCTTTTCGGCGCCGACCCTGAACGGCCGGCCGAGGACGCTGCCGAGCCCTCGAGTCACGCGCCCCTGGCGACCCGCATGCGACCGCGAACCTTCGAGGAGTTCGTCGGCCAGCATCGCGCGATCGGCGCCGGCACCGTCCTGCGGCGCGCGGTCGACGCCGGCGAGGTGCCGTCGCTCATCCTCTGGGGTCCGCCGGGGAGCGGCAAGACGACGCTCGCCGTGCTCATCGCCGGCGCCAGCGGCGCCGTATTCGAGGCGGTCAGCGCCACGAGCGCCGGGGTCGCCGATCTTCGCAAGGTCGTCGAGCGCGCACGTGAGCGGCTGCGGACCGGACGGCGCACGGTGCTCTTCATCGACGAGATCCATCGCTTCAACAAGAGCCAGCAGGACGCGGTGCTCCCGCACGTCGAGAACGCGACCGTGACCCTGCTCGGGGCGACCACCGAGAACCCGTCGTTCGAGGTGAACGCGGCACTCCTTTCGCGGAGCCGCGTGATCCGGCTCGAGGCGCTCGAACCCGACGACCTGCGCCGCCTCATCGAGCGTGCGCTTCACGACGAGGAGCGAGGCCTCGCCACGGAGCGGATCGCGGTCGACGATGGCGCGATCGACCGTCTCGTCGCCCTGAGCGGCGGCGACGCGCGGATCGCGCTCAACTCGCTCGAGCTCGCTGCTCAGGCAGCGGCGAGGAACGAATCGGGAGCGGTGCGGGTGACCGTCGCGGACATCGAAGGAGCGCTCCAGAGCCCCGCACTCCTCTACGACAGAGCGGGGGACCAGCACTACTGGCTGATCTCGGCCTTCATCAAGTCGATCAGGGGCAGCGACCCCGATGCCGCGGTCTACTGGCTCGCGAGAATGCTCGAAGCGGGAGAGGACCCGCTCTTCGTTGCCCGCCGGATGGTCATCTCGGCGAGTGAGGACGTCGGTCTTGCCGACCCGCAGGCGCTCGGCGTGGCGGTCGCGGCACAGCAGGCGGCGCACTTCATCGGGATGCCGGAGGGCTTCCTGCCACTGGCCGAGGCGGCCCTGTATCTCGCCTCGGCACCGAAGAGCAACAGCGTCCTGCGCGCATATGTCGCCGCATCATCGGACGTGACGGAGACGCTGCATCAGCCGGTCCCGCTGCACCTGCGCAACGCGGTGACCGGCCTTGGTCGCGCCATGGGGTTCGGCAGCGGATACCGCTACGCGCACGATCACGAGGGCGGCGTCGTCGAGCAGGAACACCTTCCCGAGTCGCTTGTGGGGCATCACTACTTCGAACCGTCGGACAACGGCGCCGAGCGCGCGCTCCGCGAGCGCCTGATCTCGGTCCGCGAGACCCTGGCGCGCCGGAAGGGTACGTCTTAAGACCATTGGCCTAAGCATCCTTGGCGGAGCCCCGCATGATCATCCACATGACGGGAACTCATTCTTTCGAAACGCAAGTCCCCCTGATAGGCGGGCGGGCGCCGACCCAGTTCAGTGGTTTACCCTCGCGGGCTCCCCCTCCCCGCGGCACCGGGTGTATCGCGGTTCTGCTGGGTCGGTGCCACCGCCGACTTTCCCTCTCGCAAACGCAGGGATTGGGTTAGGCTGGGACACAACGTGGAAGCCGCGTATCCCAACCCGATACGAGTGCTCATCGTCGATGACCATCCGTTGGTGCGGCGCGGATTGACCTCGCTGCTCAACGGCACCACCGATATCAAGGTGGTCGGTGCGGCATCCGACGGAGAGGAGGCGATCGCCTATGCGGTCGAGGAGCATCCGGACATCGTCCTCATGGACATCTCGATGCCCGGCATGAACGGCTTCGAAGCGCTGCGCCGGATGCTCAAGGCCGTCGTGGGGACGAAGGTGGTGATGCTGACGTCGTACTCCGAGCACGACATGGTTGTCGAGGCGATCGACAACGGCGCCGTCGGGTTCCTGCTCAAGGACACCGAGCCTCAGGAGCTGTTGAACGGCATCCGGTCAGCGGCGAAGGGGGACACCCCGTTGTCGCCGAAGGCGGCCAAGGAACTCCTCCGCGATCGCGTCAAGCGGCGGCCTCTCGACGATCTCACCCAACGCGAGCTGGATGTCCTGACCCTCGTGGGGCGGGGGATGAGCAACAAGCAGATCGCGTGGCGGCTCGGGATCAGCGAGAAGACCGTCAAAGCGCATCTCGGCTCGGTGTTCGACCGGCTCGGCGTTGAGGACCGGGTGCAGGCCGCGCTCTGGGCGCAACGCCACGGGATCGTCTAGCTGCGGCTCAGATCGCGCGTGACGCCGCAACGAGGGCGCGGGCGAACGCCGTTGCCGATCGCTCGAGGTCCTCGCCGGTGTGGACCGCGGAACAGAACGCGCTCGTGTTGAGCGGGTCGATCCGCTCGGCGCGCATCGCATTGGCGATCCGCGCCTGGGCGGTCGGGTCGTCGAGCCTGAGGTGGACGATGCTGCTCATCCGCCAGACGCGGCCGGGGATGCCGGCGGTCTCCATCGCCGCGGACCACTCACGTTCGAGGCTGACGGCGTACGCCTCAGCCGTGCGCTGCGGCGCGCCGTCCGCCACGAGACGGAGCGTGGCGATGCCCGCGACGGCGCTCAACGGGTTGGCGTTGTAGGTGCCGGCATGCGCGATCGTGCTCGTGAACAGCTCGAGCAGGTCGTCGCGACCGGTCACCGCGCCGCCCGGAAGCCCACCGGCCATGATCTTGCCGAGGACCGTGAGGTCCGGCTTGACGCCGAGCACCGACTGCATGCCTCCCGGGGCAACCCGAAAGCCGGTCACCACCTCATCGAAGATGAGCAGGGTGCCGGTCGACGTGCACGCAGTGCGAGCGGCCCGGATATAGGCGGGATCGAGCGTGCTCGTGCCGTAATGCGCGCCCGACGGCTCGAGGATGACGGCCGCGACGTCGCGGTCTGCGAGGGCGGCCTGCAGGGCTCCCACATCCGTGCTCGACACAACTGTGGTGAGCGCGCCGACGGCGCTTGGGACCCCGGCGGGCGTGCGGGTCGCTCCCGTCTCATCGATGAACGGGCTGACCACGTCCGACCATCCGTGGAAGTGGTCGGCCAGCTTGACCACGCGATCACGGCCGGTGGCGACACGGGCCACGCGGATGGCGAGCATCACCGCCTCGGTCCCCGAAGCCGTGAACCGCACCTTGTCGGCCGAGGGGACGAGTGAGGTGATGAGCTCGGCCCACTCGACCTCGAGAGGGTTCGCGGCGCCGTAGTGCGTGCCGCGCGCCACCTGCTCGCGGACGGCCTCGACCACCGCCGGATGCGCGTGCCCGAGGAGGAGGGCACCGTGGCCCATCGTGTAGTCGATGAACTCGGTGCCATCGACGAGCCACTTGTGCGAGCCGCTGGAGCGGGCCACGTAGAGGCGCGGCTCGTACGTCCGTGCCCTGTGCGTGGCGCCGCCGGGGAGCACGTGGTCCGCACGGTCGTGCAGATCGATGGCGCGGGTGCTCACGGCGTCTGTCACTGACACGGATCGAGGATACCTGGGGATTGGAGGCGACGGTCGGAATCGAACCGACGATGAAGGTTTTGCAGACCTCTGCCTTACCACTTGGCTACGTCGCCGAACCCCACATGTTATGCGGTCGGCGCTTTGCTTCTTATCCCGCGGCGACGTGATCCAGGCTCTCGGGATGCGCGGCGAGGTACTCGGCGAGGGTCATCGGCTCGTGCCCGGCGAGCTGCTGCACGCCGTCACCGATGGTGGCGAACTCTCCCGCCGCGATGCCCGTGTATGACGTGACCCAGCCGGCAACCTCCCAGTCCGGCGCGGCGTAGACCGCTCGCGATGCGTATGCCTCCTCGAGCGTCTCGTCGTGGAAGGAGATGGCCTTTCCTGAGGCACGCGACATCAGTTCGGCCGCTTCTGTGAGGGTGAACGCCTCTCTGCCCGACACGTCGTATGTCGCACCGTCATGGCCGTCGCTCGTCAGCGCCGCAGCCGCCGCGCCGGCAACGTCATCGCGATGCACGGCCGCGACTCGCCCATCGTCCGCCGGACCGGTGATCACACCCGCGGGGCTGACGAACCAGCGAACGATGCCGTCCATATACAGGTTCATGCGAAGAAACGTGAAGGAAATGCCGGTCATGCGGATGTGTTGCTCGGTCGCGTAATGGTCGCGAGCGAGCGTGCACACGGCGTTCTCCGCGGCCGGCGCGAACGAGAGGTAGACGATGCGCTCGATGCCGGCCGCGACGGCGGCGTTGATCGCGGTGATGTGTTCCGCCACTCGAATTGCCGACTCCCGTCCTGGGATGAGGAACATGGTGTGCGCGCCCTCGAGCGCGGCGCGCATCTCACCGCCTGCGATGTACCCCGAGGCCTGCCGTACCTCCGCACCCACCACCTTGGGCGCGCGAGCTGGATCCGTCGCGACGAAGCGCTGATGTGCGCCTTTGGCGGCAAGAAGGACCGCGACACGAGTCCCGATCTCGCCGGTGGCGCCGGTGATTGCAATGAGCTCGTCATTCATGTGCGCGCTCGGATATTGCTCACGCGGCAGACGTGACGGCCCTACCGGGCGGTCCGGGTTCAGGCGGCATCACGAAGCTCACGTCGAGCGCCTCGGCGAGGACGCGCAGGCGCGTGTAGAAGCCGGCCGTGTGGGGCGAGCGGGGGAGCCGGAGGCCGGCGAAGTCGTAGTGATGAGTCCATTCATGGAGCAGGGTGTTGAGGAAGACCTTGGGGGTGATCACCTGCTGGCGTACAGCCGTCCGGTGGTAGATGCGGATGCGAGCGGTCTTGATCTCCCCCTCGGCGAACGTGCAGCGGTAGTAGCCGTATGTCTTGCTCTGGAGGCGCTGCCCGTCGTGGGCATGGACCTGCGCGCGGTCGGCGACGACGAGCTCGCAACGCGGCAGGCGGGCGAGGGCGTCGAGCTCGTCGAGGAGGAGCTGCCCGAGCTTGCGCCGCTCGACGTGATCCTCCGACGCGTCCACGATGCCGAGCGCGAGCCCGCGCGCGATGACGCTGGGTTGCACGGGCAGGCCGGTTGCGCTCTGACTGCGCCGATAGGTGGCGTCGGGCTTGCGACCGAACATTTGCTCCGAAGTATACGGCGGTGCGGCCGCGGCTTCTCCCGGGGAAAGGAGTCAACGGCGCAGACCATAGAATCGGTGGGCCGGGCTGGCGAAATGGCAGACGCGGCGGTCTTAAAAACCGCTGGGGGAAACCCCGTTTCGGGTTCGAGTCCCGAGCTCGGCATACTGCTGCACAAAGGATTCGGGTCAGACAGCCGAAACCCTGGCTTGGAAAACCCTTGCGCCGCACGAAACGCATTTGCGTATCGGTCGCTCGTCGGATGGAATGGGTCCGACCTGATCGAAGGTGAGTGGTATCAGCCGCATACTGCCGCAGGTCGTGCAGGTGAGTTCCAGGCGCACAGGGCTACGAACTGCCACTATGATCCCAATCCTAGAGCGGTCAAGGCTAGGCGGTCTGTCAGCGAGCGTACAGAGCGTGACCGGACTGGATCTGATTACGAGGCCGGCACTGGCCGGCCGCTCGCACGGAGGCGCATCAGCGAATCGCAACAGGTTCTTGGGAGGGAACGCGGCGGTGTCTGCCGGCAGCGCAATATGGTGCCGAAGCAGCAGACGCGATGCGGACAATGAACAAATGAGAGGGCGACTGACTGCCCGCCGACGTACAGACCGATGAGTGGATGCCCTGAATGCGGAGCCGACCGGCTCGTGCCGCTGTCGTTCCACGTCTCGCGGCACGGTGCTGATGACCAGGAGCGGCCCGAGGTCGTCGCGATGCGGCCGATCGCTAAATGCGGTGGATGCGGAGCGCGGATCTACACAGGATCGGGTTCAGAGCGCTCGCGATCAACATCGGGCGCGGTGACGGTCACGATCGCTCGCCGCGTGACCGACGGTGGCGGTACACGCCGCGCATGATGCGATTCGGGTGCGCCAGACCTCGCGGCGGGACCGATGCCCAAGCGGATCCCTGACACACCAACCTCTTTGCTACCCGAACCACGGAGCAGACCGGCCGAGTCGACTGCGTGCAGGTCGTCAGGCGATAGGCGGCGGCACCGGCGGGGGGGTCGATGGCTGCGCGCCCCCCGCCCAGAGGTACCGATCCCAGATCCCGTTGAGGTGGTCCTGGTAGTACAGGGAGTACAGGCCGAAGACGAAGGCCAACAACAGGCCGATGCCGCCGGATGCGCGGCCCGGACCACCGGCTGCCTGCTCCATCCGTCCGATCCTCTGCCCCAGCCGGTAGATGGCGATGAACGGGGGGACGATCAGGATCCCCCCAGGGATGAACGCGAGGACGGACAACGCCGGCTTGATGGAATCGTCCCTGAGGAAGCGTCGCGCCTCGTCGTTGACCTTGTAGATCCAGATGTACGAGTAGATCCCCAGCGTGATGAACGGCAGCCCAAGCCATACGGCGAAGATGTTTCGCCGCTTGTATGCCTCGTTGGCAACCACCACGGTCTGGGACATCGGGCGACCTCCCTGTGCGGACTCAGTGGCGATCCGGCGGCGCGGCAGAGTGTAGATCGAGAGTCGGAAGAACGGCGGCGTGCTGGCGTACAGAGCCTCCAACATTGGGAGTCGGGTGACCCGATCGCCGCTTGATGATCTGGCCCAGGGTGTTGTGCCGTTCTAAAGACCAGGGGACATGAACCGAGACAGTCAGGGACGTTACCTCCCGTCACCGGCGCTCACGCTCGCCCGGAACCTCCACGCGATCGGGAAGCTCGTCAAAGGATGGCGGAACTCGCCCGGGATGGAACTCTGGCAACGAATCGACGGAGAGTTTCGCGTCCTCCGGCACTGGCCCGATTCCTGACACCCAAAAGCGTGGTGCCGAAGTGCGAGACTCCGGATCGATTTGATCCTTTGCGGCCACTGTGGGGGAGGCCGGCTGATTCCGTTGACCCACACCGGGGTTCAGCGCGATGATGCGTACCCGGGGGGATGGCCGCGACCGCCCGGCCGGCCGATCTTCAGGTGCCTCGACTGCCGTCGACGTCTGTTCGTCCAGGATGTGATCCGGTCGGCCCCGCCGCGCCGGGATTCGAACGACGGCTGAGCAACCACCGGTCGCTGATATCGTCGAAACGACCGGAATGGCACGCGGGTGGAGACGACCAATGGCCAGTGACTGGAACAACAAGATCATCGAGCAGTTCCGCGCCAACGAGGGACGAGTCGGACCACCCTTTGCAGGCTCGACAGTCGCTCTGTTGCACCACCGTGGACGCAAGACGGGCACGGAGTACGTGAACCCGGTCTTGTACCTGGCTTCTGATGATGACGACAAGGTGATGTACATCTTCGCGACCAAGCGGGGTGAACCGGACAACCCCGCCTGGTACAGGAACCTCGTTGCCGCCGGCGCTGCCGAGGTCGAGGTGGGGACCGAGACGTTCCCGGTTTCGGTCCGTGAGGTCACCGGACCCGATCGAGATCGCGTGTATGCGGAGCAGGTCCTCCGCGTTCCGACGTTCGGCGACTATGAGACGAAGACCGCGGGAGTCCGAACGATCCCGGTCCTCGAGCTCCGCCGGAGCTGATCCCCGGCTGGTGGAGCTCGGATCTGCGTTTCGAGCCGCCTCGTCGTGTCCTCGAGACGGGGGTCTGCGTTGAGCGGGACGGGCGCCACGAGCTTCGCCCCTCACGCACACTACGCATCCTTGCCGACCAGAACACGCTCCGAACCGCCGACTGCCCGGCCCATCCTTGCCGGTCGCTGAGGCTGACGTGCCATCCGCACGGATGCCGTCGCGATCGTCCCGGCTGATGCGGCCGTGCCTCGAGGGCGCAGCACTCCTCGTGTCGCCGTTCGCCGCGGTGTTCGGGCTGCGCATCACCGTCATGTCGCCGCCCGATCTCAACGACCCGGCGATGCACACGGCGTTCGTGATCAATCCGAGCGACGTTTTCGCCCGCTACACCGCCGTGCTGGCGCCGACGGACCGCCTTCGCGAAGGCGCCCGGGTCGCGTTCGTGGTGCCGGCCCGCCTGTCGTATCTGCTCTTCGGCCCGGTACCCGGGTTTCTCGTCTTCCGCTACGTGCTGGCGCTGATCGCGCTGGTTCCCGCGTACCTCCTGCTGAGGCGGCTGTACGGCCGGATTGCCGGGGCCATCGCGGTGATCGTGATCCTCACCTGTCCTGTGATCATCCTCGCCTGGGGAACCGACTTCCCTGATTCCGCGGCGGTCTCGTACCTCATTGGCGGCCTCGCGTGCCTTGCCATGCCGTCCGTCCGGTACCGCTTCGCATGGGTCATCGGCTCGGCAGTGCTCCTCACGCTCGCGCTGTGGGCGCTCGCGACGTCAGCGCCGCTGATCATCGTGACGCTGGCCGTCTATACGCGGATCATGTGGAGTCGCGAGCGCGGGACCGTGCTGCGCGACATCGCGCTCATGGGCGGCGCGTTCGTCGTGGTCACGGGACTGCTCGTCGTCGCTTCAGGGTTGGTGATCGGTCCGCTCGATTACATCCAGACGACCATCGCGTCGCTCATCTATCTCGCGCAGCCGGCGTGGGTCAGGATGGATCACTCCGCGAGTCCTTTGTGGGCCCCGTACATCACGTATCTCCTCGTCCCTCCGGCCGTCATCGCGCTGTGGTTCGTCGCGTTCGCGAAGCCGCTCCGGACCATACCCACGCCGCAACTGCTGGTCGGTATGACCTGTCTCACCGAGCTGCTCATCTTCGGCTTGCTGCAACTGTTCGGAGGCGTTCAGGACCTCGAGGTGCACTACTTCTCATCGCTGTTGTGGGCTGCAGTCTGCATCACGCTGGCGATCGTCCTTGTCGAGCTCGGCCAACCGCTCTTCACGCACGCGGTGCTGCGCTGGACGCTGCCAGTCGTCCTGATCGCCGTGCCCCTGGTCTTCGAGATCCATCCACGCATTCCGCAGTTCGGCTGGGTGCCGTGGGGCATCCTGCTTGCAGCGTTCCTGGTCGCGCTCGGCGTGTGGGCCTTCAGACTCGGATCGACGGCATCGAGCATGCGGAGCATGACCCTGATCGGGGTTTCACTCACCGCGATCGTCGGCGGCCTGCTGGCGCTCACGGTGACTCCGACACAGCACGCCCGCCTCCGTGGCACCGTCGTCGACACGTTCCCCGCGTACGCACACACGCTCGGCGGCAACGATACGGTTGACATCGATCTGTACTCGATCACGACGCAGCTGCCGGCGTTCGTCGGGACGCCGGCTTACTCAGGAGAACGCCTGGTGACGTGGTGGTCGGATAACGAGATCGCGCTGCTGCGCGAACCGATCGGGATCTTCCACGCGTTCATCAATTCCGTTCCGAGCGACCTTGGCGTTCTCATCACGCCGGGGCGTCAGTGGATCGAGCAGAACAAGCCGGCACAGGTGCTGCTGATGAGCTTCAACGGCACGCAGTTTCCCGAGTCACTCGCTCAGCTCAGTCAGTTTCGTCCGGTCGTCGTGCGCGCCGGCGTCGTGCGCTCCGGCTCGCTCGCGCTGCATCTGTGGCTCGTCGATCTCACGGTCTATGACCGGCAGGGCTAGCCTCCGCGACAAGTCGCCGCTGTACATTCGGGTCGCATGGACGCTCAGTCACCCGGGCCGAGGATCCGGCGGAAAACCGCCATCTGGCTGGCTGCTATCGCCGCCGTCAGCTGCGTGATCGTCGGACTGATCGTGCTCGCGTTCGACACACCATCGAGCCTCGGGCCGTCTCCCGCGGGGACGTGCACCATCGGTTACGCGTCGGGCGAGGCACGCGTCACGTTTGACGGTACCGGCGCCGGGACGATGTGCGCCGGCTGGCATTCGTCGGACTCGAACTGGCACTCCGCGGGCGCAGCTCCGGGATCGGACACATCCGTCTGCACCGGCCGAAACGGCGCGCTCTCCTGGACGGTCATGGACGGCGGGCAGCAGGTGCAGGGCAGGAATGCGTGCGGAGCCCTGAGCCGGTGGACGCAGGGTGGGTCGCTCGACATCCCGTGAGGACGCGCAAGGCCGGCGTCGAAGCACTGACCGAACTCCTTGCGCGCGAGGGCTTCCTCGCCGCGGACGACGAGGCGGCTGCGCTCACCATGCGGGCCGGTGGGGATGCCGACCTGCTGCAGGGGCTGGTCGCGCGCCGTCTGACCGGCGAGCCGCTCGCCTGGATCGTCGGGACCGCGACCTTCTGCGATCTCACCGTACGGGTCGACCCGGGCGTCTACGTCCCTCGCTGGCTCACCGAGCCGCTCGCTCGACGCGCTGCAGATCGGCTTCCCTCCGGTGGCAGCGCGGTCGACCTGTGCACCGGCAGCGGCGCGATCGCGATGACGCTGGCGGCCGCGCATCCGGGCGCTCGTGTCGTCGGGTCTGATCTCGACGACCGTGCAGTCGCATGCGCGATCGCCAACGGCGTCGAAGCCTATCGCGGCGACCTCTTCGCCCCGCTGCCCGCGGACCTACAGGGAGCAGTCGACGTCGTCGTCGGAGTCGTGCCGTATGTGCCCACCGCGGAGCTGCCGCTCCTGCAGCGTGACACCTTCACCTTCGAGGGGACACTCGCCTACGACGGTGGCTCCGACGGCACCGACATCCTCCGGCGTGTCCTCGAGGAGAGCACTCGCTGGCTTCGAGCGCGTGGAGCACTGCTCCTCGAGCTCGGCGGGCAGCAGGCGGACCTGATCGCCGGCGACCTGGAACGGCTCGGGTACGAGGGCGCGATCGTGCACACCGACGAGGACGGCGACGTCCGGGGCATCGAGGTGACGCTTCGGCCGTAGGGTTGCCAACCCGCACCCGCGAGTGAACGGGCGGTACCATCGGCCGGCCCATGCGGTCGTTTCCATTCGCCGTCGCCAATCTCGCCGTGGTCGTGGCCATCTCGGCGACGACAGTCAGCGCCGTCGGGGCGGGCCGCGAGGCCACCTTGCGCCGACGTCGGTGATGGCCTGGGCGTACACGTGGGCGCCGGTCGGCACTCCCGTCGTCGTCACGTACTGAGGTGATACCCGGCGGTCCTCGGTGACGGTCAGCGGGCCGCGGCTGCAGCTCGCCCTGCTCGCCGCCGGGGTGATCGGCGCCGCCATCGCGGCCGTCCTCGAGCCTTCGGCCTTCGGGGATGCGGCCGCGCACACGTGGTCACCCTTCGTTCTCGTCGCGGGGCTCCTGCTGATCGGCGCGGTTGCCAACCAGGACGGGATCTTCGCCAGGGCCGCGCAAACGCTCGCGAGGCTGCCGGGCGGCGATCTCGTGCTCTACCTCGCGTCGATGCTGCTCGTGGCGGTCGTCACGGTCTTCCTCAACCTCGACACGAGCGTGGCCTTCCTCACACCGGTCCTCGTGCTCGTCGCTCGCAGCCGTGGCGCCGATGTGCTGCGCTTTCTGTACGGGTGCGTCTTCATGTCGAATGCCGCATCGCTGCTCCTGCCTGGCAGCAACCTCACGAACCTGCTCATCCTCTCGAACCAGCACCAGACCGGCTCGGCGTTTCTGGCGCAGATGGTTGCTCCGTGGACTGCCGCGGTGGTGGTCACCGCGCTCGTCGTCGCGATCGCGTTCCGCGGCAGAGGAGAAGCGCGGCCGGCAGCCGCCGTGCGGCGCGTGGACGCATCCCCGCTGAGCCTCGGTGCGGTGGTGGTGGCCGCCGTCCTCATCCTGGTGCTCACCGACCCGGCGCTTCCGGTGCTCGCTGTCGGTCTTGCCCTTGCTGCGATTCGGTTGCTGCAGCGCCGTGTCTCCACCACGCAGCTGCGCGAGATCGATGTCACGAGTCTCGCCGGAGTGTTCCTTGTCGCGCTGGCGCTCGGCACGCTCGCGCGCGCGTGGTCGTTCCCCGGTCACGTCATGGCCGGTGCCGGGGATGTGGCGAGCGCGGCGATCGGCGCACTCGGATCCGTGCTCGTCAACAACCTGCCCGCGGCCGTGCTCCTCGGCTCGCGAATGCCGGCGGACCCGCGAAGCCTGCTCCTGGGCTTGAACATCGGGCCCAATCTCGCCGTCACCGGCTCGCTGTCGGCGCTGATCTGGTGGTCGGCCGCGCGCGCGGTGCGCGAACGTCCATCGGCCGTGCGCTACTCTGCGGTCGGCGTTGTGCTCGTCCCGCTGACGCTGGCCGCCGCCCTGGCGGCCGGCCGGCTGTTCTGACCTATCAGACGGGCGTTGCCGCGAGGCTCGTGACAGCCTCCTCGATGACGCGGAGTGCTCGATCGAGGTCCTCCTCGCCGATCACCAGCGGGGGCTGCACGCGCAAGACATTGCCGAAGGCCCCGCCGACGCCGATCAGAACACCGCGCTCGCGGCAGTGACGCTTCACCGCGGCTGCCTCCGTGGACGCCGGCTCCTTGGTTGCTCGATCACGCACCAGCTCGACACCGATCATCAGCCCGGTCCCGCGAACGTCACCGATGAGCTCGCTCTCATCCGCGAAGGCTTCAAGACGGCTCATGACCATGCTGCCGAGGCGGGCGGCACGCTCCGGAAGGTGCTCCTCGACGAGCATGTCGATCGTCGCGACGCCTGCGGCGCACGACACCGGGTTCCCACCGAACGTCGTCATATGGTCTCCCGGCTCGAACGCGTCGGCGACATCCTCCCGGGCGATGAAGGCGCCGAGCGGGAAACCGCTGGCGATGCCTTTGGCCATGGTCATGATGTCGGGCTCCACGCCGTACGCCTCGATCGCGAACATGTGGCCGCTCCGCCCGAATCCGCTCTGCACCTCGTCGACGATGAGCAGGATCCCCTTGGCGTCGAGGATCTCCTTGACTCGCGCGAGGTATCCGTCGGGCAGCGGAATCATGCCCCCCTCACCGATGATCGGCTCCACGATGAACGCCGCGACATCATCGGTGGTGTCGTAGCGGATCACGTCGTCGACCACGTCGGCACACGCCAGCGAGCACGTCCCTGAACACATCCGGCAGCGATACGGGTTCGGCGTCGGGGCAAACGCGATCCCCGCGATCTGCGCGCCGCCGCCATGCTTGCGCAGCGAATTGCCGGTGACCGCAAGGGCGCCTGCCGTGCGCCCGTGAAACGAGCCCTGCAGCGCGATGATCTCGCGACGGCCGGTGAACACGCGCGCGAGGCGCAGCGCGCCTTCGACGGCCTCGGCGCCGCTGTTGCCGAAGAACGTCTTCTGCAGGCGTCCGGGGGTGATCTCCGCAAGGCGCTCCGCGAGGTCGGCAACGATCGGGATGTGATAGACGTACGAGCACGAGTGGACGATCTTGTCCATCTGCCGTTTCGCGGCCTCGGCGACCTTCGGAGGCACGTGCCCGGCGTTGACGACGCCGATGCCCGAGTAGAGGTCCGTGTACTCCGTCCCGTCGGTGGCGGTCACCGTCGCCCCGCGTGCGCGCTCGATCGTGATCGGCTCGACTCCCGCAAGCGCGCTCGTATTGACGTAGCGACGGTATTTCTCGACGGTGTCCATGACGGCGCGCTCCTCTCAGAAGGTCGGTGGTGTGTTGACCCAGAACAGGCGGGTCGTATCGTTCGAGTGGTTGGTCCAGCGATGGCGCTGGGCACTGCGGAAATACAGGGTGTCGCCGGGCTCGATGTGGTAGTGCTCGGTCTCTTCGAGCCACACGTCGAGCTCGCCGCTCAGCACATAGATCGCCTCCTCGCCGTCGTGCGAATAGGCGCCACCGCTCCCGCCGCCCGGAGCGACGCTGAAGATGTCGATCTCGAGCACGGCATCCGGAAACATGACCAGGTCCTCGATCTCGACACGGTCGAAACCGCGGAGGCGGCGGCGCTCGGTCGCGCGCACCAGCTTCGGCCCGGCGGTCCCCGCCGGCACGGCACCGAAGAACTCGAGCAAGGTGCCGCCGTACGCCGATGCGACGCGCTGGAGCAGCGACACCGACGGCTCGGCGAGCCCGCGCTCCACGAGGCTGAGGTACGAGGCGGAGATGCCCGCGCGTTCGGCTGCGTGACGGAGGGAGAGGCTGCGCTTGGTCCGTGCGGCGCGGAGCCGCTTGCCGACGACCGGATCCTCGGGAACCGACTCACCTGCCATGAGGGAGCGCAGCGCCGGAGGCGCGTAGCCACGGGTCAGCAGCGCGCGCACATCGCGAAGCCGTGCGACGTCATCGGACGTGTAGCGACGATGCCGGCCCCCGGCGCGATCAGGACGCACCAGTCCCTTGCGCTCCCACGCACGGAGCGTCGACGGGCTCACGCCGACCCGGCGCGCGACCTCACCGATGCGTATGTCGTCCATGGGGACTCCTCACCGCGGGTCGAAGGTGGCAGCAGGTACGCTGTCCCGCCTGGTCGAACTTGTCATTGTTGAGTAGCTTATGACCCTCTGGTCGCCGCCTAGCCCGCCCGGCGCGCGTGTCGCACCGCTCGCGGAGGACTATCGCGAGACGCCACTGTGGTGGGACGACACCGCGTTTCCGACACTGCAGGAGGCGGCGTTGCCGCGGAGCGCTGACGCGGTCATCCTCGGCGCAGGCTTTACCGGTCTCAGCGCTGCGGCGAAGCTCGTCGCGCATGGCAAACACGTCGTCGTGGTTGACAGCGGCGCGCTCGGCGAAGGAGCGAGCGGACGCAACGCCGGGATGATCCACGCAGGTGTCCGACGCGACGCGGCGACGCTCGAACGCCGCCACGGTGCCGCCGGCCGCGCGCTGCACGACGCGAGCGTCGAGGCGTACGCGTTCGTTGCTCGAACCGCCGCGGCGGTGGCGCCCGATGCCGCCTACACGCAGTGCGGATGGCTGCATCTCGCTCATCGACCGTCGCGCATGAAACACCTCCGCGCCGACGAGGTGGAACGTCGCGAGCACCTCGGCGAGGCGACGGTCATGCTCGAGTCGGCCGCGCTCGAGGCGGAGGCGCCATGCCGCGGCTTCCACGGCGGCATGCTCACCAACGACGGCGCGAGCATCCATCCCGCGCGGTACCTGTCCGGTCTGGCGCGCGCCGTCCTCGGCGACGGCGCCGAGGTCCATGCCCACACGCGTGCGACGTCGATCGAGGCATCCGGCGCGGGATCGATCGTGCGCACGGAGCGCGGTGACATCAGCGCCGGGGAGGTCCTCGTCGCCACCAACGGCTACACCGATGCAGCGGCGCCGTGGGCGAGACGCAGGATCATCCCGATCGGGAGCTACATCATCGCGACGGAGCCGCTCGGCGACGCGCGCGCCGCGGATATCAGCCCGCACCGGCGAATGATGAGTGACACACGTCATTTCCTTCACTACTGGCGCCTCTCACCCGACGGACGCCTGGTATTCGGCGGGCGTACCAGCTTTGTCCCGATGAGCGTGCAGACGGCGCGGGACCGCCTGTACTCGGCGATGATCGGGATGTATCCGCAGCTGGCCGGTGTGCGGCTCAGCCACGCGTGGACTGGCAATGTGGGTTTCACCTTCGACCAGCTGCCGCACCTCACACGCCTCGACGGCATCACCTACGCGATGGGGTACTGCGGCGCGGGTGTGGCGATGGGCAGCTGGATGGGAACGCTGGCCGGCGAGTGGATGGCCAGGGGTGCCAGGCCGGCGTTTGCCGATCTCCGCTTTCCGCGGATGCCGGGCTACCGGGGGCACCCCTGGTTCCTCCCTCTCGTCGGCGTGTATTACTCCTTGCTCGACAGGTTCTGAGCGGGGTCGGCCACGGCGGCCGGATCCACCGTCGCTCCGGGAGTCGTGAGGGCCGCGGCGGCGCCGGCGAGCTCCATGGTCCCTGTGCCCCGGACGAACGCCATGAGCTGACCGTTCTTCTTCACGTAGGACACGGTCTTCGTACGGAAGAAGCCGTTCTTGTTGATCACGGCGGCGACGATCGTCAACGGGATACCAAGCGCGAAGGTGATGAGCACGGGCGCGGCGGTGCCGATGTCATCGGAGAAGGCCGTCCCCGCCGGGAACACCACCTCGTAGCCGATCCAGAACAGGAAGATCCCGCCGATGAAAGGGAGTAATCCGGCAAGGAAGAACAGCGAAACCTTGGTCAGCAGCACCTTGCGGAATGCCCAGGCACAGGCGATGCCGGTGATCCCGTAGTAGAAGGCGACGAGCACGCCGATCTCGAGGATCAGGTTGCCGAACACGTTGTTAACGCTGCCGATGAACGTGCTGGCAACCACGACGATCGAGAGCGCGGTCGTGACGAGGGTGCCGATCCATGGGGTCTGCCAGCTCTTGTGCACGATCCCGAAGATCTTCGGGAACACGCCGTCGCGGGACATCGAGAACGACAGACGGCTCGAGGGCAGCAGCGTCGTCTGCAACGTTGCGACTGTGGAGGAGAGGACCGCGAGGATCATCAGGTAGGTGATCGGTGTGGTGCTCAGTCCCTGCGCGAAAAAGTAGAGGATGTCGCCCCCGTTCGTGCCGATGTTGTTGAGATCCTTCGCGGAGGTGACCATATCGATCGCCGTCGCCGACACCAGGAAGAGCACGAGCAGCACGACCATGCTGATGAGGCCCGCGTAGCCGGGGGTCGTCTCGGCGTCCTTGGACTCCTCGTTGACGTTCGCCGCGGTGTCCCAACCCCAGAAGAAGAACACGCCCAGCGCGGCTCCGGCGGCGAGGCCGTCGATCGACCCGAGCGCTCCGGGGTTGAACCAGTTGGCCTGCACCGGCTGGGTCGCGGGATGTCCTCCGATCACTTTGACGAACGCGGCGATGCAGAACGCGACGACGATGAGGTACTCGATCGCCAGCAGGACCCACTGGAAGTTCGCGGTGAGCCGGATGCCACGCACGACCATGAACGTGACGAAGAGCAGCCACAGCACGCCGACCGCTGCGATCCAGAACTGGCTTCCCGCCGCGTCGGAACTGATCCAGCCGAAGCTCTGGAGCAGTTGCAGCGTGTACGCGCCGGCGATGAGCGGCGCTGCCGCGCAGAACAGGACATTGGCGCAGAGCTGCACCCACCCACCGAACCATCCGACGTACGGGCTCAGCGTCCGGCTGACCCACGAGTAGGACGCCCCGCAGTTGGGGTCCATGCGGTTCAGGTAGTAGTAGGCGAGCGCGATGAACAGCACCGGGACGAAGCTCACCAGGATGGCCGCGGGCGAGGCCGCACCGACGGCGACAAAGAGCACCGCGATCGTCGCGGCGAGGCTGTAGGCCGGCGCGACACTCGACGTCGCGATGATGGTGGCGTCAAACAAGTTCAGCGTGTTGGTCTTCAGCTCGGAGACCACGTGTTTGCCGTGAACGATCGGCTCCGCTAACGACGCCATGTCTTCCTCCTCACCATGTCCTCCTCGGTCGAGCCTGGATCGTCAGGCTTCGATGTTGCTCATCACGTGTTTGATCCGGGTGTAATCCTCGAATCCGTACATCGAGAGATCCTTGCCGTACCCGGAATGCTTGTAGCCACCGTGCGGCATCTCCGACACAAGCGGGATGTGCGTGTTGATCCAGACGCAGCCGAAGTCGAGCGCGCGCGCCATGCGCATCGCACGCCCATGGTCTCTCGTCCAGACGCTCGACGCGAGACCGTACTCGACGCCGTTGGCCCACTCGAGCGCCTTGGCCTCGTCGTCGAATCGCTGCACGGTGATGACCGGGCCGAAGATCTCGCGCTGGATGAGGTCGTCGTTCTGCCGAAGGCCGGAGATCACCGTCGCCTCGTGGAAGTAGCCACGTGAGCCGACGCGATGCCCGCCGGCGACGACGTCGGCGTGCGATGGCGCGCCTTCGACAAGCTCGCTGACGCGCTCGAGCTGACGGGCGTTGTTGAGCGGTCCGAAGGCGACCTCGTCGTCATCGGGCATACCGGTCTTGCTGGCCGCGGCCTGCTCGACGAGCGCGGCGACGAGCTCGTCGTGAATCGATTCCGATGCCAGCACCCGGGTGGCGGCGGTGCAGTCCTGGCCGGCGTTGAAATAGCCGGCCATCGCGACCGTCTCCGCGGTGGAGGCGATGTCGGCATCATCGAAGACGATCACCGGCGCCTTGCCACCCAGCTCGAGGTGGACCCGCTTGAGATCGCCCGCGGCAGCCTTGGCGACCTCGAGCCCGGCACGAACGCTGCCGGTGATCGACGCCATCGCGGGGATCTTGTGGCTCACCAGCGCGGCGCCGGTGCCCGGGTCGCCGCAGATGACGTTGAAGACGCCCGGTGGCAGGAACTCGGCCATGATCTCGGCCATGAGGAGGGTGGTGACCGGTGTGGTGTCGGACGGCTTGAGGACCACCGTGTTGCCTGCCGCGATCGCCGGCGCCCACTTCCAGATGGCCATCACCATCGGGTAGTTCCACGGGGTCACCTGAGCGCAGACACCGACCGGCTCGCGGCGGATCATCGACGTGTGTCCGGTCATGTACTCGCCGGCACTCCTGCCCTCGAGGATCCGCGCGCAGCCGGCGAAGAAGCGCACCGGATCGATCAGCTGCGGGATCTCCTCGGACCGGGTCATCCCGATCGGCTTGCCGGTGTTCTCGCACTCCAGCGCGACGAACTCCTCGGCGCGCTGCTCGAACGCGTCGGCGATACGCAGCAGCGCCATGCTCCGGTCCTTCGGCGTTGTGTCACGCCAGCCACCGAACGCCCGCTGCGCGGCCTTCAGCGCGGCATCGACATCGGCGGCGCTCGATATCGGGGCGCGCGCGAATTCCTCGCCCGTGGCGGGGTTGATGAGCGGTGTCGACTCGTCTGACGTGGCGTCGCGATGCTCACCGTCGACGAAGTTGCGCAGTGTCCGTGTCGCAACAGCACTCATGACTGAAGATCCTTCGCAAGCTCGCGGAAGTTGTCGACGTAGCGGCGGACGTCGTCCGACGAGTGCTGTACGGAGAGCGTCCAGTTCTCCTCGGCGCCCGGTGCCATCAGCACGCCGCGGTTCGTCTGATAGAGCCAGGAGATGTACGCGAGCGACTTGTTCATCGCGGCATAGTCGCGGTAGTTGCGCACCGGGTCCTTGCGGTACGTCACGCAGCCGCGGGCTCCCATCGAGACCACGTGGAAGGGGAGCTCGTACTCCGACATCACGTCGCGGAGTCCGCCGCTCAACTCCTCGGTGAGCGCATCGAGGTGCGCATATGCCGGACCGGTCAGCACTTCGAGCAACGTGGCGCGGGACGCTGCGGTGGTGAGGGGGTTGCCATTGAAGGTTCCCAGCTGCGCGACGGTGCCGTCGCTGATCTTGGCCATGATGTCAGCTCGCCCACCGACCGCACCGCAGGGCAGGCCGCCGCCGATCGCCTTGGCCAGGCAGACGATGTCCGGCACGACACCGAATCGCTCGGTGGCACCGCCCGGCGCGATCGTGACGCCCGTCTTCACCTCGTCGAAGATCGCGACCGCACCGTGGCGATGCGCCGTCTCGACGACCCCCGCGAGGTATCCGTCCTCGGGGAGCACGAAGCCGATGTTCATCATCGCCGGCTCGACGATGACGCCCGCGATCTGTCCGGGATGCGCGGCGAACGCGCGCTCCAGCGCGTCGAGGTCGTTGAAGCCGACGACGATCGTCAGAGCGACCGTGGACGCGGGAATGCCCGCCGTCATGGGCACGGAGTTCGGCGAGTCGGAGTCACCCGCGAGGTCGATCGCCGGCTCCACCGACACGAGCAGTGCGTCGTGGTGGCCGTGATACGAGGCCTCGATCTTGATGATGCCCTCACGACCGGTGAAGCCTCGCGCAAGGCGAACCGCATCCAGGGTCGACTCGGTGCCACTGTTCGTGAAGCGCCACTGTGGCTGGTGGAACCGGCGCGCCAGCTCGCGCGCGACGACGATGTTCTCCTCGACGGGCTGTGCGAAATGCGTCCCGCGATGGAGCTGCGCGTCGACGGCTGCCACGATTGCCGGGTGCGCATGGCCGACAACCATGACGCCAAAGCCGTTGTGGAAGTCGACGTACTCGTTGCCGTCGACGTCCCAGACCTTGCTGCCCAGCCCGTGATCGATGAACACCGGCTGCGGCGGCGTGTCCTGGAACGAGCTCGGCACGCCGCGCGGAATGAACTCCTGGGCTTCCTTCCAGAGCTCACGCGAACGCCCGCGCTTCGAGCGGAAGACCTCCTCCTCGCGAGCTGTCAGTGCCGCCACGTGCTCCGAAGCGACGTCACCCGTGTTGGTGCCCATATGGTCCTGGTCCCTCCAGACAGCCCCGTGGATGCAGAGAAATCCTACTGAACGCCTGTAGGATCCGCGCAACGTTAGACGCAAACCGTGGGGACCGTCAAGCGCCCGGCAGCGCCCTTCGCATGCTGGTCACCGCCAGTCGACTCGCGTGACCTGACCGTCGAGGATCTCGACGTCACGGGTTGCGCACGGTCCCTCCGCCCAGAGGGTCCACGTCCCGGCCTCGAGTGACGGGAACAGTGCGACGGGCACAACGGTTCCGTGCAGAGTCCGCTCGTGCACGCCGGTGTGGGTGCGGGCATCCGGGCGCCCTGCGCGACTGACCTCCGGCTCGGTGCCGAGAAGCGCTGCCGGCACCACCACCAGCAGCGCTCCGGCCCCCCCGCCGATGTCGAGCACCGCCGGCCCGCTCAGGGCGCTGCCGGCGGACTCGCTCTCGGTCATCTCGGGGTGTCGAACCCGTTGAGTGGCAGACCCAGGTACGGGAAGTGGTCGATGTACCGGCTGTTGCCGGGCACCACGCCGCTGCTGAACTGGGCCGCCGAGAAGTCGCTGACCGCGCCCGCAGCACCGTCAGGCGTGAAGCTCGGATCCACAAGCGGGATGGTCACGCCTGCGATGGCGCGAATCTCGATCGTGGCGACGTCGTCGAACACGCGACGTCCGTTCGGGAAGCCGGCGAGGTCGCCGCCGAGGATGCCATTGATGTTCGGTGAGGATGCCGGCGGAATCGCCATGTTGAGGCGAAGCAGGTCGGCTGGCGTCGAGCCGGTGCTGTTCTGGAAGCCGGCGACGATGCCGGCCGGCAGACCGGTCAACAGGATCGCCTCGAGGTCGACGCGATCCTTCATGTATGCGGCGAGGTTCGGGAAGACGCCCGGGTAGAGCACGGGGAGGAGGCCCGCGAGCTCGGGATGCGCGTAGTTCGACACGAACTGCGCGTCGTTCCTCGGGTCGGTGGAGTTCCAGAAGTCCTTCTTGCCGATCGGGATGACCACCTCGTTGACCAGCGGCATGCCGAGGCGCGACACCTGGACCCACGGTCCGACATCGGTCGTGCGTCCGCCCATGTCGAGCACGGTCGACTTGCGGCGGCTGGCGGACGTATACACGCCGATCACCGAGTCCGGGCTCGTGGGATCGGTCGGGAGCTCGCCACCGCGCGTCAGGTGGGTCTTGGGAACCTGGATCGCGATCGTGTGGACGTTGAGCTGCTTCGAGGAGTCAACGCCGCCGACGGCCGGGAGCGGAATGAGGTGAGCGTTCTGGAACGGACGCAGGACACCCAGGTCGAAGATCGAACCGAGGTCGACGTAGAAGCCCTCACGGCGCTGACCCGCGAACACCCATCCACCGTCCAGCGGATGCACCGCCGCGGCGGCGAGCGCGTGGTAGTTGGGGGTCGAGCGGACGCCGACGTTCACGGGCGGGCAGGCGAGCCGGTTGGCGAGGACCTCGGCGCGCCCGTTGCGGATGCGCGTGACCGAGTAGAACTGACGAACGTTCCAGCTCGAGCTGGTCAGGCTGGTGATGGGACCCGTGTTGTACAGGAAGGTGTTCGGGTCGGTGTACTCGGTGGTGAACTTGAACTGGTAGGTGATGTTCTCGCCGACACCGCCGCCGTTGCTGATGTGGATCTCGTAGAGGACGTCGTCGCCGAAGTTGTAGAAGTTCGGGCCGCCGTCCGGTCCCTCGAGCGGGATGTAATTGGCGATCAGCGTCACCGAGTTCGGATGATCCGGGCTGGTGAACGCGTAAAGGTCAGTGCTGTCAGCAACCGGGTCCTTCGCGATGCCCGGCGCTTCACGATGCGAAGACATGTGTACCCCTCGTGAGGATGTGAATGCAGTTGCGGTCGGCTGTCAGCGCGTGACGCGCTGCAGCTGACGGATGAGCTGCGGGCTCCTGGTCACGATCGCCCTGTGGCCGACCATGACCTCGATCTCGCCGGTCGCCGCGTCACGAACGTATGCGGTCATGGGCTCATTCGCCACGGGACCGTCGCTCGCGTCAGCGACGTTCTGGGCCGCTTCCACGAGGGTGCCCGGCCCGGCGATCAGCCCCATCGCCGCCACGCCGCTTGCCGCCCCCACCGTGGTGGACAGAAACGTCCGCCGTGTCACCTTCGCCATGTGCTTCACCTCTCCTGAGCGGCCGCCGGCGATCGAGTGGTCGCCGTGTCGCCGCTCTGTCACCGCCTGATACGGACGGGTCCAGACTGCGGATCACTGCCCGTGTTCAGGCGGAGGGGAGGCTCAGGTCCAGTTGGGGACGAGCACCTCGACGTCGCTCCCGGTGATCCGCGTCTGCACCGAGGGAAGCGGTGCAAGACGGTAGTCGCCAGGGTTTGCCTCACCGGTCAGGGCGAAGCTCATGGGATGGCACGGGCAGACGAGCTTGCCGGCCGCCGGCTCGGGGACGAGCGTGCAGCCCTGGTGCGTGCACACGGCGCTCAGCCCACGAATCTCGCCTTTGAGGGTGAACAGCACGCCCTGGATGCCACCCGCGGAGAACTGCTTGATCCTGCCGGGCTGCACGTCCTCGAGCGTCGCCACCTTCACCCACGCGCTGAGGTACGGCACGATGGGGCCGGTCCCGCTCTGGGGTTCGGTGAGCACTTCGCGGATACGTTCGGCTCCCACGCCGACCGCAACCGACGCGGCAACAGCGGCGATCCCTCCGGCAAGGAAGCGCCGCCGCTGAATGCCGTTGTCCACCCATCCGGGCTCGTGCTCACCCGCGTCTCGGAGCTGTCTCGCCAGATGGTCCACGAACGCGGGCGACGGCGCGGCCCCGCCGGGATGGGCTGCGCGCAGGCGCGCCGCGACCTGCATGGCCCCGGCGTCGTCCTCGGCGGGCGCGCGCGGCGGCCGGCGATCGGCGATCAACGCCTTGATGTACCGCGACAGGCGGCGGTCAGCCTTGGACATCGCCACCTCCGTTTGCCGCCGCACGGCGCAACGCGCGCAGTTGCAGCACCTTTGCGTTCGCCACGCTCACACCCATCGCCTTCGCAGTCTCACGGATCGAGTACCCGCGGAGGAACCGGAACTCGAGAACGCTCCGGTAGTTGGGAGGAAGCTGGTCGAGGATGCCGCTCACGTCGACCTCGCGATCGGGGTCGGGCTCGCCGGCGGCGTCACGTTCATCGTCGAACTCCATGAGGACTGTGCCGTGTCGCTGACGCCAGACATCGGCGAGCACGGTTCGGGCGGTGGCACGGAGATAGGAACGAATCTCCGCGGGCGAGACATCGGATCGGAGCCGGGGCAGCGCACGCAGAAAGGTCGTCGACGTGACGTCCTCGGCGTCCGGCGTGTTGCCTGTCCGCGAGTAGACATACCGATAGAGGGGAGCAATGTGCTCCTGGTAGACGGACTCCCAGTCATACGCGCGATCAGGGGCGCCCACCACACGGAGCGGAGGCGTCAATTCGGGCACGGCCACGTTCGATCATGTCCTACGGGCAGGGGTTACGCAACCGGCCATTAGGGGCATGATTGACGCGAGGGAATCCCATGAGCACCGCAACGACCCATGACCGCCTGATCGGCACCGTCTCGCTCGTGCTCGACCGCATGGTGCACGTGCGTCTCACGGCTGTCGGCATCAGCCGGCCCGGGGTCATCGACAGGACCCCCGCCGATCCGGCGCAGCTCTGGCAGGAGAGTCGCGTCCTCGATCCACGACAGCTGCATGTGAACCGGTCGTGGGAGTCGCTCGACGGGCCGAAATGGCGCGAGCTCGAGCTCGAGGGGGAGAGCGATGGCCCCGGCGGGCACTGGGGCAGCCGGCGCTTCCTCTCCACCGCGCACATCCGGCAGAACTCCGGCCCGGCACCGTTCGTGCTCCTCCTGCACGGCTACGCGGTGCCGCAAACCACCTACGACCGCTGGCTGGCTCGTCAGATGCGCCAGCGTGGCGCCCATACCGCGCGCCTCGACCTGCCATATCACCTGCGCCGCACGCTTCGCGGACAGAGGAGCGGGGACGGCTACTTCAGTCTCGATCCCGCGCACATCAGGGCCGTGGTCCGCCAGTCCGTCGAGGACGCGGCCGCGATCATCGCCTGGGCACGCGCCGAGGTGACGCCCCACGTCAGCGTCGTCGGCGTCAGCCTCGGCGGTCTGATCGCGACCCTGCTTGCCGTGCAGCTCGATCTCGACCGCGTGATCGCGATCGCCCCGTTCTGCGACCCGGCGACCACGCTGTCGCAAAGGCCGCCGACCCCCTCGCTCCGGCATCTCGGCATGATCGGCGACGACATCCAGTCCTGGGGACCGGATCGGGCTGCGGCGGGTCGCTTTCTCGACTCGACGCTGGCTCCCCTCGTGGCGCGGCACTTCACCCCGCGCACGCCGGGAGATCGGATCACGCTCGTGAGAGCGATGCAGGACCTCGTCGTCGGAGCGGACCCCGTGACGGAGCTGGCCGAGGCGTGGCAGACGGAGCTGTGGACGTACCCGCACGGACACATGACGGTGATGAGCGCGAGCGGGATCGCCCGCCGCATCGCGGACGCGGCGACGTCGCCGCCGCCCGAGGCCGGCCTCTCCGTCGCTGTATGACCATAGCCGTGCCGGTGCTCCGGCGTGAAGGCACCACCCGAGCCGGCCGGCCGTTCCGCATCCGTCCATCCCGTGACAGCGACGCGCCGGAGCTTGCGGCGCTCATCGACTCGGTGGCCGCCGAGGGAGAGTTCATCGTCGCCGTCCCCGGCGAGCCTGACACCATCGAGCAGAGCGCGCGCCTCGTCTCGATCGTCCTGGAAGGCGGCCTCTCACTCACGCTCGAGATCGAGGGCGCCCTCGCGGGCAACGTGATGGTCCATCGCCGCGCCGGCAGGCATTACGCACACGTGGCGGAAATCGCCATTCTTGTCGGCAACGGGCATCGCCGGGAGGGATTCGGGCGCATGCTCATGGAGATGGCGATCGCGTGGAGCCGGGCGGTCGGCGTCGCGAAGCTCAGCCTGCAGGTGTTCCCCGGCAACGCCGCTGCCATCGCGCTCTATCGATCGCTGGGCTTCCGCGAGGAGGGCGTGGCGCGAGGAGAGGTGCGGATGGCGGGCGGGGATCGTGACCTGCTGCTCATGGCGCTGGCGCTGTAGGCGCCGGACCCGGCGCGGACCCCTGGTATCCTGCCCGCGAATGAGCGACTCGCGCCCGATCGGCGTGTTCGACTCCGGTGTCGGCGGCCTGACCGTGCTCCGCGAGCTGCGTCGACGGATGCCTGCTGAGCGGCTGCTGTACGTCGCCGACCTGGAGCACTTTCCGTATGGTCCGCGGCCGCAACGCCAGGTCCGCGACCTCGCGATGGGCATCATCGCCATGCTGGTGACGATGGACACCAAGCTCGTCGTCATCGCGTGCAACACGGCGACGGCCGCCGCGCTTCACGTCGCGCGGGAGCATTTCGACATCCCGATCATCGGTGTGATCGCGCCTGGCGCCCAGGCAGCGGCGACCGCAACGAGGTCGGGTCGCGTCGCGGTGCTCAGCACCGAGGGCACCCGGGCCAGCGGCGAGTACGTGCATGCCATCAAGGAAGCCAACCCGGGCGTCCTCGTCCTCAGCGAGGCGGCACCCGCCCTCGTCGAGATCGTCGAGGACGGCGACGCCGACACCGATCGTGCCGACGCGGCACTCGAGCCGGTGCTCGAGCGGGTCTTCGCCTGGGACGCCGACACGCTCGTTCTCGGCTGCACGCACTATCCGCTGCTGCACCCCGCGATCGATCGGGTCATCGGCCAGCGCCGTCTCCGTGTGGTCGACAGCGCTGACACGACCGCCGCGCGCGTGAGCCGGGTCATCGCGGTGAACCATCTCGAGGCAGGCGGTGAGGAGTCGATGTCACCGCCGCCGGAGCTGATGGTCACGGCCGATCCCGGCCGGTTCAGCGCAACCGCGGCGCGGCTGTTCGACGAAGCCCTTCCGGATCCACGCCTGGTGCGACCTGCGCCTCCCGTGATCCAGCTCGCTGCCGGCTCATGAGCATCGCCGCCGAGGAACTGCTCGAGCCCATCGCCGGCGAACTGCGCGAGTTCGAGGTGAGGCTCGACTCCGAGATCGCGTCCGACCTCGGTCCGATGGCGAGCGCGATGTCGCACATCGTCAAGGCCGGAGGGAAGCGACTCCGGCCCGCGCTGGTCATCCTCTCGGCCCGGCTCGGCACGGCCGCTCCCGACGATGTCTTCAACCTCGCGATGGGGATCGAGTTCATCCATACGGCAACCCTTGTGCACGACGACCTCATCGACAAGGCGCCCACCCGGCGCGGCATCCAGACGATCCACGAGGCACTCGGACCCGACCCCGCGGTGATCATCGGCGACTACTACTTCGCGAAGGGCGCATACCTGCTCGCGGAAATCGGAATCCCGGCAATCGATTCGGCGATCAGCCAGGCCGTGATGACGATCTGCATGGGCGAGCTGCTGCAGATGACCAGCCGCAACGCGTACGACCAGTCGCTCGAGGACTATCACCGAAAGATCGCGCGCAAGACGGCAACGCTCGTGAGCACGTGCTGCTATGGAGGAGGCGTGATCGCGGGACTCGACACTGACGGCGTCGAGCGGCTGCGCCGCTACGGCCACAGCCTCGGTATGGCGTTCCAGATTGCCGACGACGTCCTCGACTACGTGGCGACGACTGCCGAGGTCGGCAAGCCGGTCGGCGCCGATCTGCGCCAGGGGACCGTGACGCTCCCGCTGATGCTCGCCCGTGACGATCCCGAGGCCGGCACACGGCTTCGCGAGATTCTGGACAAACGTGACCTCAACGACGACGACTACGACGAGGTCGTGACGTTGGTGCGCAACTCGAGTGCCATCGCGGAGGCGGAGCGCGGCGCGCAGGAGTTCGCGCGGCAGGCAGCGGTCGAGCTGACCGGCTTTCCGGCGTCGGATTCGTTGACGACGCTCGAGCGCGTCTGCGACTACGTCGTCGAGCGGCGAATCTGAGCGTACCGCTCAGACGGCGCCGAGTCGCCGTATCTCGGCGCCGAAGATCGTGGCCCAGAGCGCGAGCACCACTGTCGCCGCCACGTAGCCGGTCGCTTCGACCGCGGTCCACGCCAGTGACCTGCCGACGGCGCGGTCGCCGGACTGCGCGGCGCCGATGCTCGCAACCGCGCGCGCGACATCGACGGCGGAGAGGAGCAACACCACAACGAGCGCTGACCGCACCGCCACGTATTCATGGCGGAGACCGGCGCGGAGCTGGCTGAGAGTGAGGCGGTCGGCGGAGGCACGTCCCGCCGGTGGCTCCGGAGCGCCGTGGCGCAGACGAAGGACGGCCGCCCCGAAGCAGAGCGCGGCCACCCAACCGGGCCAGGCCGTCCGCCCGCTCGAGCCGGTCGCGATCAGCGTCTGCAGCGGATTGAGCGGGTCGTGTGCCGCGAGCTGCGCCGCCAGCGTCTGGTGCAGGCGCACGAGAAGCGTGCCCGCCACGCCGCACGCCGCCGCGGCGATCGCGACAACGATGCAGCGCAGCGCCACCGGTCCGCGATCCAGGAAGACAAGCTCGGTGAGGTGTGCGTCGCGCTGTGGCTGCACCGTGGCATTGTAAGTTCGCTGCTGATGTCGCGAACGAGAACCGCACCAAACCGCACGATGCGCGTCGCCACATACAACATCCTGCTGGGAGGCGAACGTCGTCGCGAGCTGGTGTTCAATGTGCTGCGGCGCATAGACGCAGACGTGATCGCGCTCCAGGAGGTTCGCGAGCTCGACCACGTGCGCGAGCTCGCGCGCAGCCTCGGCATGGAGGTGTTGATCGGCCGGCCAAGCGATCCCGACTCGGCGATGCACACGGCGATCCTCACGCGCGTGGAGGTGCGCAGGTGGCGCAATCGCCGCCATCACGGGCGGATGCTGCGCTCGAATCTCCATTGCGAGATCGAGACCGGCGGCACGCGCATACCCGTCCTCGCTGTTCATTGCCTGCACCTCGCGGCACGCTTTGGGGAACGCAACAAAGGCGAGGCGAGGCGCATCCGTGAGATCGGCGCGGTGCTCACCGACATCCGGAACGAGCCGGCGGTGCCGCACGTGCTCATGGGCGACTTCAATGCCCTGAGCCCTGGGGATGACATCCGCGCGACGGCATTCTTCCGGCGCATGAACGAGTTGCGCCGTGCGGGGCTGCTCGTCTCCGGCGCGAAAGGGACGCTCATACCGCTCGTCACGGCAGGCGAAGGGGACCCGCGGGAGATCGAGGATCGCTGGCGACGCGCCGGCGTCGACCCACGCCTCCTCGGCGGGATTCCGGTGCTTCCGCGGGTCGTGTCGCCACTCACCGCCGGCATCCCCGTCTCCCGGGCGATGGACCGATTCCTCGGACGTCTCATCGAGCGATGGACGGTGGAGCGCCTGCTCAGCGAGGGCTACGTCGACTGCTACCGGCAGGTGCACCCCCGCGCACGGGGGCTCACCTGCGCGACGTGGCAGCTCGCGGCGCGGGTCGACTACGTCTTCGCGACGCCGGACCTCGCAACCGCGGTGCTCGCCGCGGATGTCGTCGGTGGTCGCACCTGGCCGGACCCGGACGCGGCAGCGGCGTCGGATCATTTCCCCGTCGTCGTCGAATTCGGGGTGTGAGCCGCATGCTCAGGTGGCGACGGCGCCGATTCCGGTCACCGTGGTGACGACGGCGTAGATCAGCAGCAGGAACAGGAACGCGATCGCCAGGCCGACGCTGCCGCAGACGATTCCGGTGATCGCCATACCCCTGCCGGAACCGTACGCGTCGGCGCGCCGGACGCCGAGGATCCCGAAGATGATCGCGAGCACGCCGAGCACGATGCTGACGTAGTCGACGAACGGGATCCAGCAGAGAACCACCGCGATGATCCCGCACACACCGGCGGCGATGGCGATGCCGTTGGTCTCGCGGCCGTAGAGGATGGCAGGCTGCTGAGCATATCCGTACGGCGCTCCCGGCGGCGGGAAGTCCGTTGGCGGCGCGGGCTGACCGGGCGGCACGGCGTTCGGATCGTCAGTCACCGGGTGTCCGTGCGGGGATGGTCAGGCGCGCGGAACAGACGAAGTGACGCTTCCGCCCGTGAGCATGAAAGCGCCGTCCGACAGTTGCTTGCCCGTGACGTCCATCCGCACGTCATCCCGGTCAAGCAGCTGAGCGAACGGCGCTGTGAAACCGAGTGCTCTACGCGCTGGGTGGCGGCGGGGGCGGGGTGTAGCCACCACCGGGTGGGGTGTAGCCACCGGGAGGATTGCCGTAGCCGCCGGGGGTGGAAGCGACCAGCGGTGCATCACCGGGCCAGCGGCTGATGACCACGAGGTAGTAGACGACCACCGCGATGATCAGGCTGAAGATGAAGCTGCCGATGCCACCGTACCCGATGATCGCGAAGACGCCACCGATGAGGTTGACGACCAGGCCGTAGATGACGAGGTCCTTGCCCGAGCGGTTGAGCTGGTACATCCGGAACCCGCCGAACGCGTACAGGACCGAACCGACGAGTCCGATGAGGACACCGATCAGCGCAAGCCCGAAGATGCCCGAAGTTGTTCCGCCGCAGTTCGTGCCGGAGACCGCTTGGCAGAAGGAGTTGGCGCTGTTCACGGCGTTGTTGAGCGCGAACACGACCGGCAGCGCGATGAGGTCGATGATGATCCCGATGATCGCGAGGATCCCGATGACCAGGCCGAGCGTCTTCGCGGGGACGTTGAGCTTGATCGGCGGGTCTGCAGCAAACGGCGGATCGGTCAGTACGTTGGCCATGGGCTTCTGGTGTTCCTCCCGAGATTGGCGGTGCTGTGGCTCACGGGTTCTTCAACGGGGCGCCACGTCCCCCGAGCGCGGATCGGTGGATTATGGAGTAATTCGGGGTCCCTGGGCCAGGGTGTCGCGAACGATGCGGCGACGATCCGGATGCATCCGTCGGAACACCGATGCGGCGCAGAGACCGGCGGCCGCCAGCAGCCCCAGGAAGATCCCGACTCCAAGAGATCGGCCGGTCGCGGTCGCGAGAATCATCTGAATGAGGACGCTGCCCACTGCGAGTGCCGCCGCCCCGGCGTAGGCGGTGGTCTCGGGGACGTACGGCGTGATCACATCGTCCAGGAATCCGCGTCCGATGAGCAGGAGCAGGATGGTCAGCGCTATTGCGAGATAGAAGAGATCGCCGAGCAGTGACGCGCGGAATGCATTGAATGTGACGTGCGAGCCGGCGACCGTGTAGCCGTACCAGGGGAGGAAGGCGACGGCGAGGCCGATTGCAGCCGATGCCGCCGCGATGGCCTCGGCCCTGTTGAGATGGCTGGGCATCGTGATGTCCTCGACTCGAACCGTGATGAGACGCCCGGTCGCAGACGCGCTACCGGGCTGGGTGAGGTTGGTTCGAGTGGATCGTATGCAGGGTTGGGCGAGTTGTCAACGCCGCGGGCGTGGTCTCGTCCCCGGATCGTGGCCCTTTGCGGGAGCTCCGGAAGCCGGCGGGCCCGTGTCCGGCGCGAACACCGGAGGCTTGCCGGCGATGAGCAGATCCCCGAGCGTCGCCCATCCGAAGCGTTCCCTGCCGCGACGGACGAGCTCGACGAAGCACGCAGCGGTGGCCTCGGCATCGGCGAGCGCATGGTGTGGCTTGCGATGGACGACACCGAGCTCTCGACAGAGTCGCTCGAGCCCGATGGTGTCGCGGAGGCCGAAGAGTCTCGCGGCGAGTCGCGTCGTGTCGACGTTGTCCGCGTCGAGATTCGTTCCGATCGCCCGGCTGATCAGGCGCGTGTCGAACGCGTCTGCGCTGTGCTCCACGAGCACCGCTCCCCGTGCGAAGCGCTGAAACCGCTCCACCACGAGTGACACGGGCGGCGCCCCGTTGAGCGCGGCAGCGTCGATCCCGTGAATCCGTCGCGCGTACGGGTTGATCCGGTCGTTGCTGTGCACGAGCGTCTCGAAGCTCATGCGGTGCTCGCGCAGCGTGAACGCGACGGCGCCGAGCTCAACCAGGTGATGCGGCGATTGCCCCGTGGTCTCGCAATCGAGCGCCACGAAGTGCAGCGCATCGATCGGCGTCTGGGGACCCGGGCGCTCGGCTGCCCAGGAATCGGTCGTGTCGTCGAGTGTGGCGAAGGGCTCGGCTCCCGCAGGACCGAGGCGCGGCATGAACTTGTCGCCCGTGGCGACCCTCCCTCGGCGCCGACCGTATCGCCGGCGAGTTTCCATATCACCACCATCCTAGAGCGCGGGACCGGGGGAACCGGTGCGCAGTGGCCCCAATCTATACTCGCCCGTGATGCGACTGGTTGCCTCCGGGCTGAGCTTTCGCACCGCTCCAGTGGCTGTACGGGAGGCAGCGGCCATCCCAGCGGCGCGTGCCGCGACGACCCTGCGCTACCTCGTCGGCCATGCCGGTCTGCTCGGAGCCGTGGTGCTGTCGACGTGCAACCGGACCGACTTCTACATGGTGTGCCCCGACGAGCTGAGTGCCGAGGTGGCGCCGCGCCTCGCGCGGTACCTCGACCCGAGAGGGACGCGTGGCGTCGCGAGCCACCTGGTCACGACACTGGACCGCGATGCGGCGCTGCACATGTTCCGGGTCGCGAGCGGCCTCGAGAGCATGATCGTGGGTGAAGCGCAGGTGCTCGGCCAGTTCAAGACGGCGCATCGCATCGCAACCGAGGCCGGGACCGTCGATGCGCGACTCGATTACGTGATGCGTCGCGCGATCTCGACGGCAAAACGCGTGCGCACGGACACGCCGCTCGGGCGTGGAATGGCCAGCCTCAGCGAGGTCGCGGTGGACTGTGCGCGCACCGCGGTGCAGGACCTCGAAGGCAAGGGCGTGCTTCTCGTCGGCGCAGGGAAGATGAGCAAGCTCGCGGGGCGGCGACTCCGGGAGGAGGGCGCGCGCATCATGACCACGTCGCGCGGTGAGTCGAGCCGGCGGCTGGCACGGAGCATCGGCGCCGATCCCGTGGCCCTCGATCAGCTCGCGGACGTGGCGGACCAGGTCGACGTGATCATCGCGTCAACCGACAGTGCGCGCATCGTGCTCGATGCCGTGGCGATCGACGCGCTCCAGCGGCAGCGGGCGCACCGAGCGCTCTGCATCGTGGACATGGCGGTGCCACGCGATGTCGACCCCTCGGCGTCCGAGATCCCGGGGGTAACGCTCATCGATATCGATGAGCTCGGCCGGCGCGTCGAGAAGCGGCTCGACCGGCGGCGCGAGGCGATCCCGGCGGTCGAGACCATCATCGATACGGAGCTCGAGCTCACGCTCACCGCGATCGGCCAGCGCGACACTGCCGGACCTTCGATCACCGAGCTGGTCGAGTGGGCCGAGGCAGTGCGGTCGCGTGAGATCGAGCGGGCGTTCGGCACGGCGGGCGAACTCGACGCGGAGACACGTGCCCGTGTCGACGTGCTGACGCGCAGCATGGTGCGCAAGCTCCTGCACGGGCCGGTGACGCGACTCCGCGAAGCGGCGGGGGACCCGGCCGCGACGCTGGCGATCCGCGAGGCGTTCCGGCTCGACCGATGATGCCGGCCGCCGAGACGTCGCTGCTGCGGCTCGCGACGCGCGGAAGCGCGCTTGCGCGTGCCCAGACGTTGATCGCCACCAACGCGCTCGTCGCATCCGGCCGGGTTGACGTCGAGACCGTCGTAGTACGGACCGAGGGAGACCGAAAGACCACGGCGCCGATCGACCAGCTGGAAGGGCAGGGCTGGTTCACCGCCGAGCTGGAACGGAGCCTGCTCGACGGTCGCGCCGATGTGGCGGTGCATAGCGGCAAGGATCTCCCGTCGGCACTCGCCGGGGGGCTCAGCGTCGCGGCGTACCTGCCCCGCGCCGATGCGAGGGACGGCGTGGTCTCGCTCGACGGCCGCACGCTTGCCCAGCTGCCCGCCGGCGCCACGGTCGGGACGAGCAGCGCGCGCCGGGCGGGATTGCTCGCGGCGCTCTATCCGTCGCTCAGGCCGGTCGCCATACGCGGGAACGTCGACACACGGATCCGGAAGCTCGAAGCGGGCGAGTACGACGCCCTGGTGCTGGCGTGTGCGGGTCTCGACAGGCTCGGCCTCGGTGACCGGTGCAGCGAACGCCTGGACCCGCGCACGTTCGTGCCATCCCCGGCACAGGGCGCCATCGCGCTCGAGGCCGTGACGGGGTCACCGGCCGCCGAGCGTTGTGCGGCGGTCGCGGACCCGGGAACGACCGAGGCGGTCGTCGCCGAACGCGCGGTGCTCGCGGCCCTTGGGGGCGGCTGTCTGCTGCCGCTCGGTGCCTGGGCGCGGATCGAGAACGAGCGGTTGCACCTGGTTGCAGCCCTGGTCCAGGACGGGGTCGTGCGCCTGGCCGAGGAGACGGGTGCGATGGACGAACCGGCCGCGCTCGGTGCGAGAGTCGCGAACCGCCTGCGATGACCGGGGTGCTGCCGCTTGCCGGGCGCCGGATTCTCGTCACGCGAACACGCGAGCAGGCAGAGGGGCTGGTGGATCGCCTGCACGGCCTCGGTGCGAGCGTCATCGTGGTGCCGTTGATCGCGACGGAGCCGATCGCGACACCCGAGGCCATCCTTCGATCTTCGAACGAGGTCCGCGCATCCCCGCCGCCGCGCTGGGCGGCATTCACCAGCGCGACCGCGGTGCGCCTTGTTCTCGGAGCCGCCGGCGCGGAGGTCGTCGACGGGATGCAGGTCGCCGCGGTCGGCGCGGCCACTGCCGGTGCGCTCAGCGAGGCGGGCGTGATCGTGGACCTCGTCTCCTCCGGCCCTGACGCGACGGCACTCGCGGACGCGCTGCTGGCTCGCGGCGTCGCAGGCGCCACGGTGTGGCTCCCGTCGGCGGAGGCCGCGGCGACGGCATTGCCGGCGGCCCTGCGCGCGGGCGGGGCAACCGTGATCGTGCAGCCCGTCTACCGGAGCGTGATGCCCGCCGCAGCCCCGGATCGACTTCGGTCGGCGCTCGAGACTGGGATCGACGCGATCACGCTGACGAGCGGCAGCAGCGCCCGCAACCTGAGGGCCGCGCTCGGTGACGAGCACTTGCCTTCGGGCGCCGTCATCGTGTGCATCGGCGAGCAGACCGCGTCAGAGGCACGCGTGTCGGGGTTCAGTGTCGGTGCCGTTGCGACGGAGGCGTCGGCTGAGGGCCTCGTCGCCGCGGTGACGGGGCAGTTCACCCCTCAGCGGCTACGCTGACGGGCGTCATGAGTTTCCCGCTCGACCGACCCCGCCGGATGCGCCGGACGCCCGCATTGCGGAATCTCGTTCGCGAGACGCACCTCAGCGCGAGCCGGCTCATTCACCCGGCTTTCGTCCGCGAAGGCCTGCGCGAACCGACGCCGATCGCATCGATGCCCGGTCAGTATCACGAGAGCATCGTGTCGCTGTGCGCGACGGTGGAGGAGACGATCGCGCTCGGCCTCGGTGGCGTGCTGCTCTTCGGGCTGCCGGGTGTCAAGGACGCGCAGGGCTCGGGTGCGTTTGCCGAGGACGGCGTCGTGCAGGAGGCGATTCGCGCGCTGCGTCAACGATTCGGCGATGCCTGCGTGATCATCGCGGACTGCTGCCTCTGCGAGTACACGGATCACGGCCACTGCGGTTTCCTGCTCGAGGACGGCACTGTCGACAACGACGCCACCCTCGAGCTGTACGCGCGCACGGCGGTCGCTCAGGCGGCGGCAGGCGCGGACATCATCGCGCCGAGCGGGATGATGGACGGCCAGGTCGCCGCGATACGCGACGCGCTGGACACATCGGGATACACCGACACCGCGATCCTCGCGTACAGCGCGAAGTTCGCCACCGTGCTGTACGGGCCGTTCCGCGAGGCGGCGGAGAGCACGCCCCGCCAGGGAGACCGGCGCTCCTACCAGATGGACCCGGCCAATCAGCGGGAGGCTGTGCGCGAGGCCATCCTCGATGTGGAGGAGGGGGCCGACATGGTGATGGTGAAGCCCGCGCTGACATACCTCGACGTCGTCGCCCGAGTCCGCGACGCGACCGATCTGCCACTGGCGGCGTACTGCGTCAGCGGCGAATTTGCGATGCTGCACCACGCTGCCGCGGCGGGCGCGTTCGACGAGCGCGCGGCGGTGCTGGAGGCCCTCGCCGGAATCCGGCGCGCTGGTGCCGACATGGTGATCACATATCACGCGCGTGCCGCGGCGAGATGGCTGAAAGAAGGCAAGGAGTAATTGGATGGCTGACCAGGGCGGCATGCAGAATCGTCTTCCGGTGGTGATCGGATCAGGTGTGGTGGTGCTGATCGCGATCGTCGCGATCGCGTTCGGCGTGAACAACGCGAGCTCGCCGCTCCCGGCAGTTCCGAGCCCGACACCCACCGCGGCGAATCCGACACCGAGTGCCACCCCGAGCCCGACTCCTTCGGCGACACCCGCTCCGACCATTCCGTTCGCCGACTGCTCGAAGGCGACGTTCGGCCCGGTCCTCGCCCCACTCAACCCGCCCGCGAGCGTGCACACGTACGCGGCGGCGCCTGCGACGACCATCGATACGACCAAGCTCTATCAGGCAACGATCGTCACGAGCAAAGGCAACATCGTCCTGTGCCTGCAGCCGGATCTCGCGCCCAACACCGTCAACGTCTTCGTGACCCTCGCGCGCAACCACTTCTATGACGGCATCCCCTTCCATCGGGTCGTCGCCGGTTTCGTCATTCAGGGTGGCGATCCGCAGTGTATCGGCGCGGTTCCGGCTGCCCCGGCAACGCCCTCGGGCACTTGCGGCAACGGCGGTCCGGGGTTCCAGTTCAAGGACGAGCCCGTGCATCAGTCGTACGTGGACGGCTGCGTTGCGATGGCGAACAGCGGTGTCAACACCAACGGATCGCAGTTCTTCATCTGCTCCGCCAACGACTCGAGCCAGCTGCAGCCGCTGTACAACCTCTTCGGCAAGGTCGAGTCCGGCATGGATGTCGTGCTGAAGGTCGCTCAGGGCGACGTCATGAAGTCGATCACGGTGAAAGAGCAGACCTAGCCGTGCATCGACCGAGGCGCACGGCCGGCGAACACGATACGAGGGGCTGACATGAGGGATCGCAACGCGCGGGCGTTGCGGGAGCGCGCCGAACGCGTGCTGCCCGGGGGCGTCGACAGCCCGGTGCGCGCGTACCGCGCGGTGCCGGGCGTGCCGCCGCACATCGTCCGAGGGGCGGGTGCGCACGTCGTCGACGCCGACGGCAACGACTTCATCGACTACGTCCTCGCCTACGGTCCGCATATTCTCGGGCATCAGCCGCCGGAGGTCCTGGCCGCGGTACGGGCACAGCTCGAACGCGGGATCGCCTACGGCCACACCGTCGAGCTCGAGGTCGAGCTCGCCGAGCGGATCGTCGCCGCAGTCGAGTCGGTCGAGATGGTCCGCTTCGTCACGTCGGGCACAGAGGCGGCGATGTCGGCGGTGCGCCTGGCCCGCGGTGCCACCGGCCGCGACCGGATCGTGAAGTTCGCCGGCGCGTATCACGGCCACGCGGATGCGCTGCTCGCGGATGCCGGCTCCGGGGTCGCAACGCTTGGGATCCCGGGGTCTCCCGGCGTACCGGCGGCGGCGGTCGCAGGAACGACGGTGCTCCCGTACAACGACCTGGACGCCGTCACGCATCTCTTCGCGAGTGACGGCGAGCGGATCGCCGCTGTGATCGTGGAACCGGTCGCCGGGAACATGGGGTGCGTGCCCCCGGCCGATGGGTTTCTGCGCGGACTTCGCGAGGCGACATCCAAACACGGTGCTTTGCTCGTACTGGATGAAGTGATGACCGGATTCCGCGTCGCATACGGGGGCGCTCAGACGCTCTACGACGTCCGCCCCGACCTCACCCTGTTCGGCAAGGTGATCGGCGGCGGCCTGCCGGTCGGCGCTTACGGTGGGCGCCGCGATCTCATGGAGCAGATCGCGCCGGCCGGTCCCGTGTACCAGGCCGGCACGCTTTCAGGAAGCCCGCCCGCGATGGCCGCAGGCTGCGCGGTGCTCGACGTGCTGCGGGACAATCCCTCGGTTTACGCGGACCTGGACCGTCTGGGCGCGCGGCTCGCCGCCGGATTCCGCTCCGCAGCCGCGGATGCCGGGGTGGCGTGCGTCGTGGGCCGCGTCGGCAGCATGATCACGCCGTTTCTCGGGATCGAGGATGCGCGGTCCTTCGAGCAGGTCAAGAGCGCCGACCGCGACCTCTTCGGCGCCCTCCACGCCCGGTGGCTGGATTCGGGCGTCCTCTGGCCGCCGTCGCAGTTCGAGACTGCCTTCCTCTCCACAGCGCACACTCACACCGACGTCGACCGCGCGGTCGAGGTCTTCGCCGCCGCTCTCGACGAGCGGACACATTGATCTCAGGGGCTCAAGAAATCACGTGCTATATTGGAGGCTGACATGCTCAGTGGAATAGGCGGACATCTGCCGGAAATCATCATCGTCCTGGTGGTGATCCTGATCATCTGGGGACCGGGGAAGTTGCCGGACGTCGGCGCTGCGATGGGCAAGGGAATCCGCGAATTCCGGAAGGCCTCGTCTGACGCGCACGACACCGTCGTCGGCACGAGCACGACGCCGGCGACACAAGCCGCTCAGCCCGCGCAGCCCGCGCCCGTTGCGCAGGTCACCGCGCCGCTCGGCGCTCCGGTGCAGGGCGAGACGGTTCCGCAGCAGCCAACAGTTTCCGGCTGACGCTCCGCGCGCGCGGACGCTGACCATCGGCACGTAAGGTGCAGAGAGTGGCCGACGACGAGCGGCGGATGACCATCGTCCAGCACCTCGAGGAGTTGCGGCGTGTCCTCATCTGGGTGATGGGGTCATGGATCGTCGGGACCGCGATTGCCTTCGTCTTCAACGGGTTCTTCCTGACGATCCTGCTGCACCCGCTGCACACGGTGCTCGCGAACTCGCACAGCATCATCCCGAACGACGAGGCGATCATCACGTCGCCCACCGAGGGGCTCACGGTCCCGCTGAAGATCTCGGCCGTGGTCGGTATCGTGATTGCCCTGCCGATCGTCCTGTGGCAGACGTGGAGCTTCGTCTCGCCGGGACTGCGTCCGAAGGAGCGAAAGTTCGTCGGCCCCTTCATCGCCAGCGCGTTGCTGCTGTTTGCCGGGGGCGCGGCCTTCGCGTACTTCATCATGCCGCTGGGGCTGAACTTCCTGACCAACTTCCTGAACGGCCACGCTGTCTATTTCCCCGACATCAACTCGTACATCTCCTTCTTCCTCATCGTCTGCTTCGTCTTCGGCATCACCTTCGAGATGCCCGTGGTGATCGTGTTGCTGGGCCTCCTCGGCTTCGTGTCGTCGAAGAAGCTGAAGGGGTGGCGCAAGATCGCCTACGTCGGGATCATCGTTGCGGCGCTCGTCATCACCCCCGGCGCGGATCCGTTCACGCCGACGGCGCTCGCGATTCCGCTGATCCTGCTGTACGAGGCCTCGATCATCGTGCTCCAGCGCATCTTCCGGCGCTGATCCTCCGGCCTCGGAGAGGACAGTCGATACACTCCGGGCCATGCGCCCAGATCAGCGAGCCCCCGGCGACCTGCGACCCACGACCATCGAACTGCACACACTCCCGTACGCCGAGGGCAGCGCGCTCATCACCGTGGGCGAGACCCGCGTGCTGTGCGCGGCCACCGTCGAGGAGCGAGTCCCGCCGTTCCGCAAGGGATCGGGTCGCGGATGGGTGACCGCCGAGTACGCGATGCTCCCGAGGAGCACGCACACGCGGACCGAGCGTGACGGCCGCAAGGGCCGGGTCGACGGCCGCGTGCAGGAGATCCAGCGCCTCATCGGGCGGAGCCTGCGCGCCGCGGTCGACTTCGAGGCGCTCGGCGAGCGGAGCATCCTCATCGACTGCGATGTCCTCGTCGCCGACGGTGGGACCCGCACGGCGTCGATCACGGGGGGCTATGTTGCCCTTGCCCTGGCGGTCGGCCGGCTCCGTGCCGCAAACGCGATTCGGAGCGACCCGTTGCGCTGGCCGGTCGCCGCGGTGAGCGCCGGCATCGTGGGAGGCGAGGCTCGCCTCGATCTCTGCTATCTCGAGGACTCCGCGGCCGATACCGACATGAACTGCGTGGGGTCGTCCGACGGAAGGCTCATCGAGCTCCAGGGCTCCGCCGAACAGGAGCCGTTCTCGCGTGAGGAGCTGGAGTCCCTCCTCGGCCTTGCGGGTGCCGGCCTCCAGCAGCTGTTCGCCATCCAGGCCGAGGTGTTGCGCGGCGCGGCGTGACCGGTCCGGTCCTGGTACTCGCGACCCGCAACCCCGGCAAGGTCGCCGAGCTTCGCGACATGCTCACCGGCCTCCCCTGGGACGTCCTGGGGCTTGACGACGTCGGGTTCCACGACGAGCTCGAGGAGCCGGGCCCCGGCTATGTCGAGTCAGCGCTCGCCAAGGCCACCGTGGTCTGCGCGGCCAGCGGGCTTCCCTCGCTCGCCGACGACAGCGGCATCGAGGTGGAGTCGCTCGGCGGCTGGCCCGGCCCGCTCTCGGCGCGATGGATGGGCGAGGGCAGGACCGATGCCGACCGCCTTGCCGGGCTGATCGCCGAGGTGGCACGCCGGACGCCGGACGACCGACGGGTCCGCTATGTGTGCGTGGCCGCGCTGGCGCGGCCGAACGCCGAGCCGGTGACGGCTCGCGGAGAGTGCCTTGGGACGCTCATCGCCGAGCCACGGGGCACCAACGGGTTCGGGTACGACCCGGCGTTCCTGTCCAACGATCTCGGGATCACGTTCGGCGAGGCGTCGGAGGAGGCCAAGTCACGGGTGTCGCATCGTGCTCGAGCGATCGCCCGCCTCGTGGAGTCCGGCGTCCTCGGAAGTCGCACGTAGCGGCTCAGCCGGCCGGGATCGCGGCGCCCGTGACGAGTTGCGCAGCGTCGGAGAGCAGCAATTCGATGACCGCCGCGACCGAGTCGGTGGTCACCCACGAGGAACGATCGGCCTTCGGCATGGACGCCCGGTTCGACGTCGTGTCCATGGTGCCCGGCAGGACGCTGTTCACGGCGATGCCGTGGCCCCGCAGTTCGACCGCCATGACCTGCGCGAGACGAACGACTGCCGCCTTGCTCACCTGGTAGGCGGCCTGGCCGCGCGCGACGTCGATCGCGGCCCGCGATGCCACAAAGACCAGGCGCCCGCCGGACCCCGCCGCGATCATCGATGCCGCGGCCGCCCTGGCGAGGCGCCACGGTCCGAGCAGGTTGGCGCCGAGCATCACCTCGACGGCCGCGTCGTCCGTCTCATGTGCCCTGCCGCCGGCGAACCCACCCGACGCGCTGACCATCCCTCGCCATGGACCGACCGCCTCGACGGCCGCGCGGAGCCGTGCGACCGACGCAGCGTCGTCGAGATCGCACTGGACGACGGTCACCCCCTCCCGCGCTGCCACACGCTCCGGGTGGCGCGCCGGGACGACCACCGCGGAACCCGACGCCAGGAGACGCGCCACGACGGCGCTCCCGAGCGCACCGCCACCACCACCGACGACGGTGACCCCCTGACGGAACTGGACGGGCACAATGCCTCCTCGTGGACCCACGGCCTGAGCGGATGTTCCGGCCGGAGGCCGTGCTCCGCGCCGGGGCCGCCATCTTCGCGCTGATCGCCGCCGGACTGGTGGCACTCCTCGTGACCGCGCACCTCGAAGCCGTCGATCCGCGCACGCTGCCCGCCGTCCGCCCGCCGAAGGCGAGCGCTCCGACCCCCGCGCCGTCGCCGCTCACCGATCTCGGGCGAGGCGATCTCGGCAGCGTCGTGACCATCCAGGTGGAGGTGGAGCTGTCCAATGAGGAGTCACTCGGCACCGGATGGATCTTCGACAGCAAAGGGGACATCGTCACGAACGCCCACGTGATCAGCGGGCACGTCGCGATCCGCGTGACCGACCGCTCGGATCGAACCGAGGTCGCGGTCGTGCTGGGAAGCGACGCCACCAACGACATCGCGCTGCTGCGTCCGGAAGGGGCCTTCCCGGGCCAGGAGCTGCCGGTGGATGCGGCAGCGTTCGTGAAGGTGCCGGCGAGCGTCATCGCTCTGGCATCGAGCACCGCAACCGGGCGCGGGGACATGACGGCGGAGACGCTCATCGGCCTGCACGCGAACGTGCCACTGGCGCCGAACGGTGGCGTGGACCAGGGCCAGGTGGGACCGCAGATCTACAACGACATGCTTCACCTGGAAGGAGAGCGCATCTACGAGGGCAACAGCGGCGGCCCCGTGCTCGACGCCGCCGGGCAGGTGGTGGGCATCCTGACGCTCGCGAGTCCGAGCTCTCCGGACGCCTACGCCATCCCGATCAGTCGTGTCCTCGCCGAGCTCATCCAGTGGTCGAAATCCGGGTGATTCGGCCGCGCATTGGGTATCGTCATGAGTGACGCGGGCGTGTCCCGATTGCCCCGAGGAGTTTCATACCGTGCCAGCACGCGACTTCGACATCGCCATCATCGGCGGCGGCCCCGCAGGGCTGACGGCAGCGCTGTACGCGGGGCGCAACCGCGATCGCGCGATCATGCTCGAGGGCAAGGCGCCGGGCGGGCAACTGCTGAACACCGAGCTCATCGAGGATTACCCGGGATTCATGTCGATCCTCGGCGTCGACCTCGCCACCGTGATGGAGCAGCAGGCGGCTCACTTCGGCACGGAGCTCATGCGCACGGAGGTCCGCGCCATCAAGCTGCTGCCGGACGGCATGAAGCTGATCGAGACCTATGAGGGCGACTATCGCGCTGCGGCGGTGATCATCACGGCCGGCGGCAATCCGCGAAAGCTCGGTGTGCCCGGCGAGGAGGAGTTCGCCGGTCGCGGCGTCTCGTACTGCGCCGTCTGCGACGGTGCGTTCTTCAAGGATGTCCACCTGGCGGTCATCGGGGGCGGGGACGCCGCGGTGGAGGAGGCGCTCTTCCTCACACGCTATGCGAGCAGGGTGACGATCATCCATCGGCGCCGGGACTTCCGGGCGCAGCCGATTCTGATCGATGAGGCGCGCAAACATCCGAAGGTCGATTTCATCACCGACACGGTGGTCGAGAGCATCGACGGCGTTGCCAAGGTGGCCCGATTGTCGTTGCACAACATCGACTCCGGGCGACGCACACAGCTCGAGGTCGGCGGCGTGTTCATCTTCATCGGCTTCATCCCCAACACGCAACTCGTCGATGCCCACATCGATCATGACAAAGCCGGCTATTACTTGACCGACCCCATGACGATGATGACCAACATCCCCGGCATCTTCGCGGCGGGCGATGTGCGCAGCCAGCTGACACGGCAGATCACGACCGCCGTCGGCGATGCGACGACTGCCACGATCGCGGCGAGCAAGTGGGTGGAGGAGTGGCGTCGCGGCCGTGACGACACGTCCGCGGAGCTCGTCGATGCCGCCGCACGCGGCGCCGCCTGACGCATCTCGCGAATGAGCATCACCACCGGCCACGGTGACGGCGGCGAGACCGGTCTTCTCTACGGCGGCCGCGTCTCCAAGGACGACGTCCGCACCGAGGCGTACGGATCGCTCGACGAGGCGATCTCGGCGCTGGGCCTCGCCCGCGCCCTGACGGAGGATCCGGGTCGCGCGGCGCGCCTGCTCGAGCTCCAACGGGAGCTTTTCATCGTCGGCGCCGAGCTCGCCACCGGCCCCGGCCATCGGGCAGATCTCGAGCGCCACTTCAACGTCGTCACCGTGGAGATGGCGGACGCTCTGAGGCGTGAGATCGTCGAGCTCGAGGCACGCGTGCCGCTGCCGGGAGGGTTCGTCATCCCCGGCGGCACGCCTGCCGGTGCCGCGATCGACATGGCCCGCACGCTGGTCCGGCGCGCGGAACGGCGCACCGTCACGCTGCAGCGCGCCGGCGAGCTCGAGAACCCCGAGGTGTTGCGCTATCTGAATCGGTGCTCGGACCTGCTCTTCATGCTTGCCCGTGAAGCCGAGCAGGGCGCCACGGTCGCCTCGGGCGGGCAGCGCCGCCGCGAGGACTGACCGTCGTTTCGATTCGCTGGTCAGAGAGCCCGGATCAGGGGCGGGGCGCGGCGACCGGGACGGCCGATCCGTCGAGCAGGCACATGCAGCGCAGCGCCAGCCACAGCTGGTGGCGTTGCGCCGGATCGTCAGTGTCGATGCCGAGCTGGCGGAGACGGCTGACCCGGTAGACGACGGTGTGGCGATGGACGCCCAGGCGGTCGGCGGCTTCACCGATGCTCCGGCTGTCGAGCAGCGCCTCGAGCGTCGCCACGAGCTCGAGGCGGCGGCTCGGCGTGCCCGCCGTCAGCGGGCCGAGCACCCGATCCACGAAGCTCCGCATCGCGTCGACGTCGGCTGCCAGGGCCGCGAAGACGCCCACCTCGGCATCGGTGTGGACAGCCCGGTCGGGATAGAGCGTGCGGCCGACGTCGAGCGCGCGCCGAGCGTGCTGAGCGGCCGGCGCGACCTGGTCGAGGGTGACGGCGACAGGTCCGACGCCGAAAACCACCGGCCCGACGGCGGCGCAGAGCGCTGCCAGGTCGCGACCCTCCGGTACCAGTGCGATCCAGATCCCGGGGTCGTCGCTGATGAGATGAGCGCCCTCGGCACGCCATACCTCCTCGAGCTCGCGCTCTGCCTCGAGCGTTGGCACCGCGCACGCCACCACCCAGTAGGGAGGAAGGAGCGTGAGGTCCGCAGACGCCGCGGTCCGCCGGAGCTCCGCTGACGCGTCACCGCCCAGCAGCCGCTGCAGGATCCGGTCGCGGTCGCGATCGCGCTGACGGAGGAGCCGCTCGCGCGTCTCCAGGTACGCGCGACCGACGGCAGCGCTGATCTCATCGAAATACTCGAGGACCGTGCTGGTCACGCCGATCACCGTGCTCGGCGGGACGTCGTTGAGAAGCGCCGGCTGCCCGATGACCTCATCCCAGAGGACGCGCGCCGCCAGCCGGTAGGCGCCGAAGACGAGCTCGAGCGGCACCCCCAGCTCCGCCTGCTGCGCTCCCATGGAGCCGAGGCGCTCGAGATCGCCGGCCCGGAGGCCGCGCCCGTCGCGGAGCAGCCGGACGAAGGTCCTGAGCGCGTCCCGGCAGGCCGCGGTGACCGTACGGAAGTAGCCGAGCGTGCGAAAGCGGCTGTCGGGGAGCGAGATACCCGAGACGATCTGACGCGTCATCCGCCTGGCGATCTCGTCGACCTCTCCGAGCAGCCGGACGGTCACCGCAGGCGGCAGGGTGGCCGCAACGGACAACCTGATGTCAGGTGCCTTGGTCACCTGGGCCATATTGTCCTCCGTGCACAAATCCTGGCGTGTACGCTGCATGACATTGCCCATGCTTTGTGCGTGACAGAGAAAGTATGCTGCTTGGAATGCTTTACGACGACATGTTCATCCGCCTCGAGCGGGCTCGATGGACGCTCAGCACCGACATCCCGTTCGACGACATCGATCCGAGCCTCCTGACGCCCCAGTGGATCAGCGACCTCCGGAACATCTGCCTCACGGAGCTCTCGGCGCTGTACGCCACCGAGATGTTCCTCCGCGACTTCTACACCGACATCGATTTCTGCAGCTTCGTCTCGATCTGGTTCTACGAGGAGATGAAGCATCACCTCACGCTGCGCAAATACCTCGAGAGGTGCGGGGAGACCTTTGACGAGGCCAAGCTGCCGGAGCTCCGGCTCACGTTCGCGCCGGGTCCGGCGATCGAGACGCTGACCATGCACTTCTGCGGCGAGCAGCGCCTCGCGCACTGGTACACCGCGTTCAGCGAGCAAGCACCCGAGCCGGTCATCCGTCAGATCTTCAAGATCCTCGCTGCCGACGAGCTGCGTCACGCGGCGTGCTACGCGAAGTACATGCGGCGAGCCGTCGCGAACAAGCCCGAGGTCCTTCCAGACATCCTGAAGATGTCGCTGTGGATGATGCGCAGCACCAACGACGCGCCGAAGCATCCGACCACGATCACGGAGCCCTCCGTCGTCGGACAGCTCGAGGACCCGGAATACGTCTCGCGCATGCTCAACTGGTACCTGCCCGGGCGCGACCATGAGGCTCCCGTGCAGCGGCGGATCCTCGCGCTGATGTCGGAGCTGAGCGGGGTCGAGCTCAAGTCGCTGCGCGACATCCCGCCGCTGGTGCGCAAGCTCAGCCCCGCCCATGCCCGGCAGGCGGTCGCCGTCGCCTGATCCCGGGCGAGCGATCCGAGATCGCCGCATATAATCGGCCGGCGATGGATGCACCCGAGAACCTGCACGTCCGCGCGATCGTCCACGGACGGGTCCAGATGGTCGGATTCCGCGCCTTCGTGATCCGCCATGCGGGTGAGAGCGGCCTGACGGGAACCGTACGCAATCTCGACGACGGCACCGTCGAAGCCGTCCTCGAAGGACCCGCACCTGCCGTGCGGCGGATGCTCGACCTGCTGCACGAGGGGCCTGCGCACGCTCGCGTCGAGCGGGTCGATGTGGAATACGGGACACCGGCGGGCACGCTACCGGCGATGATGGTGGCGTCATGAGCATTCGTTTCGCGGAACGCCTGTCCCGGCTCGGCACCGAGAGTGCCTTTGAAGTCCTCGCGCACGCACGCCGCCTCGAGGCGGAAGGGCGCAGCATCGTCCATCTCGAGATCGGCGAGCCCGACTTCGCCACTCCGGCGAACATCATCGACGCGGCGGTTCGCGCGATGCGCGACGGGGCGACGCACTACACCGCCGCAAGCGGCATCCGTGAGGTGCGGGAGCGCACTGCCGCATACATCACACGGCATACGGGCGTGCCGACGGAGTACGAGAACATCGTCATCACGCCGGGTTCGAAGAACCTGCTGCTCTTCGCGCTGCTCTCCCTCGTCGAGGAGGGCGAGGAGGTGATCGTCCCGGATCCCGGCTACCCGATCTACCGGTCGCTCACCGAGTTCATCGGCGCCACCGCGGTCTCGTTGCCGCTGCGCCAGGAGAACGATTTCCGGATCGACGTCGCGGAGCTGCATTCGCTGATCACCCCGCGCACGCGCATGCTGGTCGTCAACTCGCCGCAGAACCCCACGGGCGGGATCCTCACTCGCGAGGACTGCGAGGAGATCGCGCGACTCGCCATCGAGCACGACCTCATCGTGCTCAGTGACGAGATCTACAACCGGTTGAGCTACGACTCCCACCACGTCTCTCTGTACGGGATCCCGGGCATGGCCGAGCGCACGATCTACATGGACGGTCTGTCCAAGGCATGGGCGATGTGCGGGTGGCGGCTCGGGTTTGGCGCGATGCCGGTGCCGATCGCCAGGAAGATGGACACGCTGATGATCAACAGCTCCTCGTGCGCCGCGGCGTTCACGCAGTGGGCGGCGGTGGAGGCCTTCGAGGCGCCCGAGTCGGAGGCTGCAGTCGTGTCGATGGTCGCGGAGTTCGAGCGCCGCCGGGATCGCATCGTCGATCTCCTCAACGCCATCCCGGGGTTCAAATGCCACCGGCCGGCGGGCGCCTTCTACGTCTTTCCCGACATCACCGGCACGGGGATCAACGAGCGCGAGCTGGCCGCGTCGCTCCTCGACGAGGTCGGCGTCGCCGTCCTCCCGGGGACGTCGTTCGGTCCGCACGGGGCGGGACACATCCGCCTCAGCTATGCGGCCTCGATCGAGAACCTCGAGGAGGCGGCGCGACGCATCGGGCAGTACGTTGGTGAGGCGGTCGTTGCGGGATGACACCTCCATGGCGCGACCGCGATGAACGACCCGCAACCCGGTCTCGAGGAGACTCGCCGGCGCCTCACTGACCACGACGTCGTCGCGGTGGTGCTCGGGCTCCCCATGGGTGACTCGACGCCGGTCGCCGCCATGCGAGCGCTCGGGACCGAGGCTGACTGCTTCCTCCTCGAGTCCGTCGAAGGCAGCGGAGCCATCGCCCGCTGGTCGATGCTCGGGCACGGGCCATCGCGCGTGATCCGCGATCCCGACCGTGACGGGGAGGACGTGCTCGACGTGCTCGAGCGCGACGTTGCCTCTCTCCACGCCGCGTGCGCGCCGGGGATGGCGGCGCCGCTGCTCGGTGGGGCCGTCGGGTTCCTCGCCTACGAAGCTGCGGCACGGTATGAGCGGCTACCGCTGGCGGAAGGTGATCCGCTCAACCTGCCACGACAGTGGTTCGGGATCTTCGACACCGTCGCCATCTTCGACCATGCCGGGAAACGGCTCCTCTTATCGAGCTGCGTGCACCGCGACGACGAGCTCGGCCTGGAGGCGGCGTACGCGCGAGCACTTGTGCGTATCGGAGAGCTTCGAAGCGCCATCGAGGCTGCTCCACCGTTCGAGGCGCCGCCGCTGCGTGGTACCGCCGTCGACATTGCAGCATACGAGTCAGGGTCGAATCTCTCTCGCGGCGACTTCTGCGCGCGTGTGCAGCGGGCGCTCGACTACGTCGCCGCGGGCGACATCTTCCAGGTGCAGGTGTCGAGACGATTCGCCTTGCCCCTGCAGGCACATCCCTTCGACGTGTATGTCGCGCTGCGGACCATCAACCCGAGCCCGTACATGATCTACATCGCGACGCCGGAGTGCACGCTCGTCGGCGCTTCCCCGGAGATGCTCGTGCAGGTGCTGGGTGACACCATCCGATACCACCCGATCGCCGGCACGCGGCGCCGAGGCCGCACGCCGGAGGATGACTCGCGTATGGAGGCGGAGCTGCGCGGCAGCGAGAAGGAGGCCGCGGAACACCTCATGCTCATCGACCTCGGCAGGAACGACCTCGGCCGCGTCTGCGCGACAGGGTCCGTGCGGGTGACGCAGCACATGGAGGTGGAGCGCTACTCGCACGTCATGCACCTTGTCAGCAGCATCGAGGGAACGCTTGCGGAAGGCCGGGACTCGCTCGACGCTCTGCGGTCGTGCTTCCCCGCCGGGACGGTCACCGGCGCCCCCAAGATCCGCGCCATGGAGATCATCGCCGAACTGGAGCCGGAGGTTCGCGGGCCCTACGCCGGTGCCATCGGCTACGTCGGCTACAGCGGCGATCTCGATACCGCGATCGCGCTGCGAACCATAGTGGTCCGTGACGGCGTCGCATACGTGCAGGCGGCCGCGGGCATCGTCGCCGACTCGTCCGCCGCCGAGGAGGCGCTGGAGATCGACAACAAGGTCGCCGCGCAGATCCTTGCCGTCGAGGAGGCGAACGAGTGGGCGCGACGATGAGCGGGCAGGTCCTCGTGATCGACAACTACGACTCGTTCACGTTCAACCTCGTGCAGTACCTCCGTGAGCTCGGCGCGACGGTCACCGTGGTGCGCAATGACGCCGTCACCGTCGCGGACGTCGTCCGCGCGGATCCGGCGGCGATCGTGATCTCGCCGGGACCGAAGACGCCGGAGGAGGCCGGCATCTGTGTCGATCTCGTCAGAACGCTCGGCGACCGCGTCCCGATCCTCGGCGTCTGCCTCGGCCATCAGGCGATCGGCGTCGCGTACGGCGCGACGGTCGTTCGCGCGCCGCACGTGGTCCATGGCAAGGTCGGCCCGGTCCACCATCGCGGCGGTGGTGTGTTCAGCGGCCTCGCCAATCCCTTCCCCGCAACGCGTTATCACTCGCTCGTGATCGCACGGCAATCGCTTCCCGACGTGCTCGAGGTGACCGCGTGGAGCGATGACGGCCTGATCATGGGCGTGCGCCATCGCGAGCGCTCCGTCGAGGGCGTCCAGTTCCATCCCGAGTCGATCGGGACGCCATCGGGACATGCCTTGCTACGCACGTTTCTCGACACCGCCGGCGTTGCTCCGGTTGCGGTGGGTGCATGAGCAGCGCGCTGGACGCGATAGTGCTTCGCAAGCGCGCTGAGGTCGAGCAGTTGCGCTGCGCCGAGGCGGCCCTCTGGGCGAAGGCGGAGTCGATGCCTCGCGGCCGCGGTTTCGACGGAGTGGTCGAGGGCGGCGCGATCATCGCCGAGATCAAGCGCAGGTCGCCGAGCGGGGGAGTGCTTCGCGCGGAGATCGAGCCGGCCACATTCGGCGCCGGCTACGCGCGTGCGGGCGCTGCCGCCATCTCGGTGCTGACCGACGGACCGGACTTCGGCGGCTCGCTCGACGACCTGGCCGCAGTGCGCGCTGCGGTCGACATTCCATTGCTGCGCAAGGATTTCACCGTCGATCCCGCGCAGATCGCGGAGGCGCGAGTCGCCGGTGCCGACTGGGTGCTGCTCATCGTCGCGATCCTTGACGTCGACGCGCTCGATGGCTGCCTCGCGGGCGCGGTGCGCTGCGGCGCGCACGCCATCGTGGAGGTACACGACGTCGAGGAGGCGCGCGTCGCCGTGGCCGCAGGGGCAACGTGTGTGGGCATCAACAATCGTGATCTCGGCACCCTGCGCACCGATATCGCGACCTTTGCGCGTGTCCGCGCGACGGTGCCGGACGGCGTTCGGTGCATCTCCGAATCCGGCGTGCGCCGTCCGGAGGACGTCACGCGCCTCGTCAGCGAAGGTGCTGACGCGGTGCTCATCGGTGAGGTGCTGCTGCGCGCGGACTCTCCGGCCGCGGCATGTTCTGCGATGGTTGCCGCCGGGCGCGCGGGAAGCCGCTGATGATCGTCAAGGTCTGCGGCGTGCGCACCCCTGCGATTGCCGAGGCGGCGATCGAGGCCGGGGCTGACTGGATCGGCCTGATGTTCGTTCCCGCGAGCCCGCGGTGGGCGGATGACTCCGCCGCGCTCGCCGTCATGCGTGCCGTGGCCGGGAGGGCCGACCTCGTCGGCGTCTTCGTCGAGCCGTCGATCGCGGTCTGCGACGATGCCGCGTCCCGCTACAGGCTCGCGGCGGTCCAGGTGCACGGACGCCACGACCCATCGCTCGCCGCCACCTCGGTTCCCGTCATTCCTGCCATCAACGTCGCGACGCGCGAGTCCGCGTGCACGCTCGAATGGCCGCCGGACGTCCTGGTGATGCTCGACGGGATGCCCACCACCGGAGGCCTGCCCGGGGGCACGGGCCATCGCGTCCCGCTCGAGTGGGCTGCCGACGTTGCCCGGCACCGCCGCGTGCTCCTCGCGGGAGGGCTCGGACCGAATGATGTCGCAACCGCGATCGCCACCGTGCGTCCTGCCGGGGTCGACGCCTCGAGCCGGCTCGAGCGTGCGCCGGGCGACAAGGACGAGGGGCTGGTGCGCGAGTTCGTCCGAGCTGCCCGGTCCGCTGCCGCGCAGCTCGAGGACGTTGCGCGATGAGCAGCGAAGTCCCCGGGCGGTTCGACGGGTACGGCGGCGCATACGTCCCCGAGACGCTCGTGCCCGCGCTGGAGCAGCTCGAAGCCGAGATGGAGAGCGCATTCGCTGATACCGCGTTCGTCGCCGACCTCGATCGCCGGCTCGCGGACTTCGCCGGCCGCCCGACGCCGGTCACGCACGCGCAGCGGCTGTCCGGCAGCACTGCGGGGGCGCAGATCTGGCTGAAGCGCGAGGACCTGCTCCACACCGGCGCGCACAAGCTCAACAACGCGCTCGGTCAAGTGCTGCTCGCGCAGCGCATGGGCAAGACGCGGATCATCGCGGAGACGGGCGCCGGCCAGCACGGCGTGGCGACCGCGACGGCATGCGCGGCGCGCGGCCTCGGCTGCACCGTCTACATGGGACGCGAGGACATGCGCCGCCAGGCGCTCAACGTCTACAAGATGGGGCTGCTCGGCGCCGAGGTGCGGCCTGTGGACAGCGGATCGGCGACCCTCAAGGACGCCACCAACGAGGCCATCCGCGACTGGGTGGCAAACGTCGGCGATACGCACTACGTCATCGGGAGCGCCGTCGGCCCGCATCCGTATCCGTCGCTCGTTCGGCGCCTGCAGCGTGTCATCGGCGACGAGGCCCGCCTGCAACTGCAGGCGCGGCTCGGCCGCCTTCCGTCTGCCGTTGTCGCGTGCGTCGGCGGTGGCAGCAACGCCATCGGCATCTTCGCGGCGTTCCTCGGCGATGACGTACGCCTCGTCGGCGTCGAGGCAGCCGGACGTGGGCTCGATACAGGAGAGCACGCGGCGCCGCTGTCACGAGGCAGGCCCGGCGTTCTGCACGGGTCGCGCAGCTATCTGATGCAGGATCCGGCCGGACAGGTGCTCGCCACGCACTCGATCAGCGCCGGCCTCGACTATCCCGGCGTCGGCCCGGAGCACAGCGCGCTGCGCGACAGCGGACGGGTCGAATACCAGAGCGCAACCGACGGCGAGGCGCTGGCGGCGTTCCACACGCTCTGCCTCCTCGAGGGGATCATCCCGGCGCTCGAGTCGTCGCACGCGCTCCACATCGCGGCGCGCATCGCCGCGAGCAGCGATCCCGGCGATGTGGTGCTCGTGTGTCTCAGTGGGCGCGGCGACAAGGACGTCGACACAGTGCGCGAGTACGACGCGCGGTGAGCGATTCGGGGCCTCCGGTCACCCGCTTCGACGCGGCGTTCAGCGCGCGGGGGGCAACCGCTCAGCCGGGATTGATCCCGTATTTCACCGCGGGATTCCCACACCTCGAGAGCACGACCTCCCTGCTGCTGGCGGCACAGCGCGCCGGCTGTCTCGCCGTCGAAGTCGGCATCCCGTTCAGCGACCCGCTCGCCGATGGACCGACGGTCCAGCGCACGGGTCAGACTGCGATCGCGAACGGCATGACACTCGCCCTTGCGCTCGAGCAGGTCCGTGCGGCGCGTGAGCTTGGAGTGACCATCCCGCTTGCCCTGATGACATACGTCAACCCGGTGCTCAGTTTCGGCGTCGACGCATTCGCGCGCGCCGCGGCACAGTCGGGTGTCGACGGCACGATCTTTCCGGACCTTCCCCTCGACGAAGCGGCCGCTGTGCGGGCGGTGCTGCACAACACCGGCGTCGCGGTCATCCCGCTCGTCGCGCCGACGACGACGCCCGAACGGCTCACGCGCATCTGCTCGAGCGCGGCAGGTTTCGTGTACTGCGTGAGCCTCACCGGCGTGACCGGGGCGCGCAGCGAGATCTCCGCAGACGCACTCCGGCTCCTCGATACCGTGCACCGGTTCACCGCCGTTCCACGGGCACTCGGCTTCGGGCTCTCGACGCACGATCACGTCACCGCACTCCGCGGCCACGCGGAGGCCGCAGTGGTCGGATCAGCGCTCCTCGACCACATCAGTGCCGCCGGTTCGGACGACGCGGGGGCGGTCGCGGAGCGCTTTCTGCTTGCCATGCAAGGCCGCGGGCAGGTGCCGCCCGCGTGAGCCAACAGCGGGTTTCTCCGGCGGCGAACATCGACGGCGAGATGCGTGTTCCCGGCGACAAGTCGATGAGCCACCGCGCGCTCATCCTGGCAGCGCAGGCGAAGGGCCGGAGTTACATCGGCAACGCATCACCGGCGGAGGATGTCGTTTCCACCGCGGCTGCGCTGCGCGCCTGCGGCGTCTGGGTGCGCGATTTTCCGCCGGACCGGTACGCGCTCGACGCCGCGGGCGTCGGCGTGAGCCTGCGTACGCCGGAGGCGCCGCTGGACTGCGGCAACTCGGGCACGACGATGCGCCTGCTCGCCGGCGTGCTCGCGGGCACGGAGTGCGACGCCACGCTGGACGGTGATGCGTCGCTGCGCCGCCGTCCGATGACACGCGTCGTCGATCCGCTGCGCGCGATGGGAGCGACGGTCGACGCCTCGCCGGCGGGAACGGCGCCGCTCCGTGTCCGCGGAACCCGCTCGCTGTCCGGCGTGACCTGGCCAATGTCCGTTGCCAGCGCCCAGGTGAAGTCGGCGGTATTGCTCGCGGGGCTCGGTGCCGACGCGCCGACGACCGTGATCGAACCACTGCCGTCGCGCGATCACACCGAGCGGATGCTGCGGATGTGCGGTGTGCGGATCGACTCCGACGGGACCGCCGTGACCGTGCATCCGGGCGCGATCGAGCCGTTCGGATTCCGGGTTCCCGGCGACATCAGCTCGGCCGCCTTCTTCCTTGCGCTCGTGGCGTCGCGACCGGGGTGGTCGGTCCGCTGCCCCGGCGTCGGCGTCAACCCCGGCAGGACCGGCATTCTCGACGTGCTCGAGATGATGGGCGCGCGCGTGACCGTCAGCGAGCGTGACGCGGCCGGCGGCGTCGAACCGGTCGCCGACATCGAGGCGGGGGGCGGCGACCTGCACGGCGTGACGATCGCCGGCGCGCTGACCGTCCGATGCATCGACGAATTGCCGGTGATCGCCGTCCTCGCGAGCCAGGCTGACGGCGACACCGTGATCCGCGACGCCGCGGAGTTGCGGACGAAGGAGGTCGACCGCATCGCCTTCCTGGAGGCCGGGCTGCGGCTTCTGGGTGTCCCGTGCGAGAGCAGCGCCGACAGCCTCGTCATCCACGGTCCCGCGCACCTGCAGGCAGCGCACCTCGATGCCGGCGGCGACCACCGCCTCGCGATGGCGTGGGCGGTCGGCGCGTCGCTGGTACCGGTCGGAGGAGGGGAGTCCGTCATCGACGGCGCGGACGTCGCGGCGGTCTCCTACCCCGGGTTCTTCACGGACCTCGCGCGACTCGTCTCCGCCTGACGGCTGCGGCGCGACGTCAGGAGTCGAATCGGAGCACGAGGTGTTCCCCCTCGCGAGCCTCGACGACCTTGAGCCAGCGCACGTCGATGGTCACCGGCAGCACCTCCGGCCTCTCGACGTATGCCTGCGCTCCCGCGGCATGCTCGATGAGCCGCTGCGCGATATGCGTTCGCGCCGCCGGGTCCTCGACCAGCGCCGCGATCCCTCCACCCTGAATCCACCGCGACGCGTTGCCGGGGGAGCACATGAACGCGACCCGGGGGTCGGCCACGAGCTCGCGCTGCAGACGCGATCCGGCGCGCGCGGCGATGAGCAGCCTGATGCCGGACGCGCTGCGCTCGGGTGCGAAGAACACGCCGGCGACGTGTGGTCCGGCGGCGCTCGATGTCGCAAGCGCGAGGGTGTCGTACGCTCTCAGCGCCCAGAGCGCGCGTTCCAGCCCCGCGTTGTCACCGGACTCGGTTGTCATCGCAGCAGCCGGCTCAGACGCCGGTCGGCGAAGACCTTGCCGCCCGACTGGCACGTCGGGCAGTACTGGAACGAGCGTGTGGCGAGGGACACCTCGCGAACCGTATCGCCGCACACGGGGCACGGCTGGCCGGTTCTGCCATGGACGCGCATCGACTGTCGCTTGCCGTCCTTCAAGCCCCTGGGATCCGTCTCGACGGCACGCGCCACCGCCTCACTCAGAACCTGGTGCACCGCGGTCGCGAGCCGCTCGACCTCATCGTCCGACAGCGCGTTCGCGTGGCGCAGGGGTGACAGCCGCGCCGCATGGAGGATCTCGTCCGAGTACGCGTTGCCGATGCCGGCGATCAACGCCTGATCGGCGATCACGGTCTTCAGGGTGCCTTTCTGTTCACCGAGCAGCCCTCCGAGCATCTCGGCCGTCAGTGCCGGATCGAGCGCGTCGATGCCGAGGCGCTCAACCCCCGGCACCGCAGCGGGATCCCGGACGACGTAGATCGCGAGGCGTTTGTCCTTGCCGTGCTCCGTGATCTCGAGGCTGCCCCCGTCCTGCAGCGAGAACATGACGGCAAGCGGACCGTGCAATGCGGGGCGCGCATTCGTGGGCTTGTCGCGGAGCGTCATCCACCCGCCTCGAGCCAGATGCGCGATGAGATGGAGAGGAGGCAGCGCGAGGTCGATGAACTTTCCCCGACGCTCGCACCCGGCAAATGTCAGCCCCTCGAGCGCCGTGATCTGCGGGTCGAACGTCTTCAGCACCGCCACGGACCGCACGGCAACGCGGGTCACCACCCGTCCGCGCAGGCGGGTGTCGAAGGACCGGCAGAGCGCTTCCACCTCGGGCAACTCAGGCATCGCGAGTGAAAGAATGCGCTCGGTGCCGAAGAGCGTGGCCGTTACGAAAGCCGTCCGGCCGCGGCAAAGCCGTCCGCATGGGACTGAGGACGTCCTCTGCGTGCCCCGGTCGACGATCTTTCCCGACGGTGCCTGGCACGGCCTCGTCGCCCGCGGCCTCGAGCGGGTGCTCCGCACCGTCCACGCGACCGCCGAGTACCGGCCGCGAGCCGAGATCGAGGACAACGCCGAGATCCAGCAGATCATCCCGTACTGCGTTGTCCACCACCCGCTCGACGATACGTATCTGCTCACCCGCCGCCTCCGCCGCTCGAGCGAGAAGCGTCTCCATCACCTCTATTCGCTCGGCATCGGGGGGCACGTGAATCCGGGCGACGGTGAGCGAGAGGACCCGGTGGTCGGCGGCCTACGGCGCGAGTGGGAGGAGGAGATCCGCTGCGTCTCGCCGGCGCGGGCCAGCCTTGTGGCACTCCTCAACGACGATTCGAGCCCCGTGTCACGCGTCCACCTCGGCCTCGTCTTCCTCGTCGAGCCCGAGGACGCTGCCGTCGACGTCCGCGAGGTGGAGAAGCTGGAAGGGGAGACCCTCTCGCTCGAGGCGATGCGGCGCCACTACCTCAGCATGGAGTCGTGGTCCCAGCTCGTCTTCGACGACCTCGTCGCCGGCGCCCAGACGCGCGTCGCCCGCAGCCCGCTCGTGGTCGATCTCGCGCCTGCCCCGTGACGCCGGCGGCGCCGCCCCGGCCGGAGTACTTCCTCACACCCGAAGAGCTCGCCGCGTGGTTCCGCTCCAACCCGTCTGCCACCGAGGTCTGGATCGGCTTGTGGAAGAAGGGCCACGAGCGACCGGGCATCTCGTACGCCGAAGCGGTGGATGAGGCGCTCTGCGAGGGGTGGATCGACAGCGTCGTCCGTCGTGTCGACGAGGCCGGCTACATGGTCCGGCTCACGCCGCGACGACCTCGCAGCAACTGGACCGACACCAATCTCCGTCGCGTCGAAGAGCTCCGCCGGGAAGGACGGCTTCGAGCAGGGGGCGAGCGCGCGGTCGCCGCGCGCCGCGTCGCCGAGCGGCCGGAGCGCTGACGCTCCGTATACTCGGGCGGCCATGGCAACCACTGTTCGCGTACCCGGACCGCTCCGCCGCCTCACCAACGGCAATGCCGAGGTGAGCGTCGAGGGGGGTACCGTCGGCGCGGTGCTCACCAACCTCGACGCAACCTATCCCGGCTTCCACGATCGCCTCTACGATGAAGCCGGAAGCTTGAGGCAGTTCATCAACATCTATGTCAATGACTCCGACATTCGCTTCGCCCAGGGACTCGACACCCCCATCGCCGAGCGCGACGAGGTCTCGATCGTCCCTGCAGTCGCCGGAGGTCGCGTTCGTCACTGATCGTCCCCTCGATCATCTGCCGCGTTCGGCGGTGATCGCCGTGGCGATGTCGGGTGGGGTGGACTCCAGCGTGGTTGCCGCGCGGGTCGCAGCGTCCGGGCTGCGGGCGTTCGGCATCACCCTTGCGCTCTGGCCGCGCGATCGCGCGATCGTTCGGGACCGCGGTTGCTGCTCGATCGATGCCGTGGACGACGCCCGGCGCGTGGCCAATTCGGTCGACCTACCGCACTACGTCTGGAACCTCGAGGAGGACTTCGAGGCCGGCGTGATCGCCGATTTCGAGGACGGCTACGCTTCGGGAACGACGCCCAATCCGTGCGTGCGCTGCAACGAGCGGATCAAGTTCGGCGTGCTGCTCGAACGCGCGCGAGCCGCCGGGGCGACACATCTCGCGACCGGCCACTACGCGCGGACCGGACGCCGCGGGCGCCTGGCGACATTGCACCGGGCGCGAGATCGGAGCCGCGACCAGGCGTACGTGCTCCATCGCCTCGATCAGGATCAGCTGGGCAGCGCCGTCTTCGCGCTCGGCGGCGACGAATCCAAGGCCGGCGTCCGTGCCGAAGCCGCAGCGCTCGGGCTCGTCACCGCGGCCAAACCGGAATCGCAGGACCTCTGTTTCGTCGATGTCGACATGCGTTCGGAGCTGACCAGGCGGCTCGCCGGCCGTTTCGCCCCCGGCCCGATCATCGACGCCGAGGGAGCGAGGCTCGGGGAGCACGGCGGCCTGCCCTTCTTCACGGTCGGGCAGCGCGCGGGCATCGGCATCGCTCCGGACCGCCCCGACACGGCGCCGCGCTACGTGATCGAGCTGCGGCCGTCGACCAACGCCGTCGTCGTCGGCCCGAGAGCGGCGCTGCGCCGGTCCACCCTCGAGGCCGGCTCCGTTCGATGGATCGCCGGGACGCCGCCACCCGCCGGGTCGTCGTGCGAGGCGCAGCTGCGGGCGCACGGCGAACCACACCCGGCGCGGGTCGAGGCGTCCGAGGCGGATGTCGTCACCGTGCGCTTCGATACCACGGTCGCTCAGGCGGCACCGGGCCAGTCGGTGGTGCTGTACCGCGGCGATGAAGTGCTCGGAGGCGGCGTCATCCGCCGCGCGGCCTGAGGCCCCGCGTGATGCCGCCGACGCCTGGTCAGGTGCTCCTCGGTATCTTCGCCGTCCTCGCCGGGTGTCTCGCAACCACCGCCGCCGTCTACGCGGGCCGCCAGACCGGGAACTGGCTGTACTTCATCTGTGCCGCCGGCGCCGTGGCCTTTGTGGCCGGGGTCGTCGGTCAGCGGGGCTTCCCCAGCCCTGCCGCCGTGGCCCGCCTGGGCGCGACTGCCGCGGCAGTGTCAACGCCCGGGCCGTGGGATGCAGGCGTGTCGCTCCCGATCATCGGCGTTCGTGTGACGCCCGTCGCGATCGGTGGTCTGCTCTTCGGCGCGGTGGGGCTCAGCCTCGTGCTCCTCTTTGAACGCGTTCCCGGGATCGCGCGTGCGCCGGTGGCAGTCCGTCCGTCGCGGCTTGAAGACGAAGATTCGATCTGAGGCTGCGCTGACTACAATGCCGCCCGCCCCCTCATGACCGTCAACGCACTCGCCTTCTACGCCGCCGCCGTCCTCATCGTGCTCGCCGCGGCGGCGGCGGTGGGGCTTCCTTCGCTGCGCCTTGCGAGCTATGCAGGGGCGGCGACGGTGGTGTTGCTCGCGATCCTCGACGTGGTCTCGCACGCATACATGCTCGCCGCGATCGAGATCGTGGTTCCGGGCCTCGCTCTTGGGATCGTGGTCCTGGTGCTCCGCCGCGAGCAATACCGAGACCTCGGTGCGTCGACAGACGCGGGCTCACGCTGGTGGCTCGGAGGGCCGGTCGCGCTGGCTGCCGGATTGGTGCTCGTCGTGACGCTGGCAATCGTCGGACCCTCCTGGTACTCGGACATCGTCGTCTCGATCGCCAAGGCCGTCACCCCTGCGGCGCTCATCACCGTGCTCCATTACGACGCGCCATATGCGCTGGTCATCGCGGTCGTCCTGATTGCGGTGACCGTGGCCGCGGGTCTCGTGATCGGCCGTCGCAGCGGTGACGAGCAGACCCTGGATCAGCACCTGCAGGCACGCCGCGAGCGCGAGGAACGTGCACGCCGGCGTCGCGATGATCGTCAGGCGGGCCGCCGTCGCCCTGCCCAGGAGGACTCGTGAACATCGGCAACGGTCAGTACGCGGTATTGAGCGCGGTGGTGTTCGCGATCGGCCTCTACGGCGTGTTCGCGCGGCGTCATCCGCTCGCAGTCGTCATGGCGCTCGGGCTGCTGTTCGCGGCGCCGCTCATCGCGCTTGCGGGATTCATCAGCGCAACGGCTGTCAACCAGCGGGCGCCCCTTGGCGGCGCACTCGCCACCATGGCGATCATCGCCGCGACCTGCCTCTGCAGCATCGGGTTCGCGCTGGTGCTCCTGCTCTGGCGGCGCAGCGGGCGCGCGGATGTCGACGCGCTCGGCGACATCGAGGAGTAGCGATGTCGATCTACAACGCCGCCTGGGGGATCCCCCTGCTGTTCCTGCTCGGCGCCGGGCTGTCGTTCGGTGTGGAGACACCGCGCCGCGCTGCGCAGGCATGCGCGCTGTTCACCGGGCTGTCGTTCGTGGTCGCCGCCGTCATCCTCGGCGTTCGCCTCACGCACGCCCCGCAGGCGCCGTTCATCTCGCTTCTGACCTTCTTCACGATGACGCCCTCGGAAGGCACCATCTTCCCGACGCAGTTTCAGGCACAGGTGGGCATCCAGATCGACGCGCTCTCGGCGAGCTTCGCGGCTGCGATCGCCTTCGCAACGCTGATGATCCAGACGTACGCGCTGACGGCGATGCGCGGTGAGGTCGGATTCCGGCGGTTCTTCTGGGCGTCGTCCATCCTGGGATTCGCCACCACGGGTTTCGTGCTGAGCCCCAATCTCTTCGACTCGCTGGTCATGTGGATCGCCGCCACCGCGGCGGTCTACCTGCTCGTGTCGCTTGCATGGCAGCGTGCAAGCAGCGCCGTCAACGCACTGCGCGTCGCGGTCGTCCTCACCGCCGGAGACATCGCGCTCACCCTCGGCGTGGTCTTCACATGGATCAAGTTCGGCGTGTTCTCGTCGCTGCTTGCCGCACCGGCGGGGCAGGACATCGCCGACCCCCTGTCGTGGAACATCATCTCGCAGGGCGTCATCGGGACCCTGCATCGCGCTGTCGCGAGTGCCGGGCCGCGGGCGCTCATGGTCATGGGCATCGTGTTCGTCGTCGCAGCCGTGCTGCGCGCCGCACAGTTCCCGTTCCATGTCTGGCTGACGGACGCGGCCGAGTCCGCCGTGCCCGTGATCGCGCTCGTAACCGCGACCGTCGCACCGCTCGGCCTCTTCCTGCTCGCTCGCACGTACCCGGTGCTCGCGCACTCGCCGCGCGTGCTCGCTGCACTCGCGCTCGTCGGCGGAGCGAGCGCGGTGCTCACCGCCGGAATCGGCATCGGGCAACGCAATCTCCGGCGTATTGCCGTGTGCGCGGTCGCATCCGAGCTGGGGCTCGGTCTTGCTGCGCTCGGCATGGGCGGGTTCAGTCCCGGCGTGTTCATCGCCTTCACGTCGGTCTTCACCGCGACGTTGCTGCTGCTCGCAGCGGGCAATGTCATCCGCGTCTACAAGACGGACGACATCACCGAGATGGGCGGGGCGTGGCCGAAACTGCGGGCGACATGCACCGCCCTGGGTGCGTGGGCGCTGCTCGCGGGTGGCCTCGGGCTCAGCTCCTACTACGCGCTGTCGTCGACCTTCAGCGGCGCCGATCCAGCCGGTGGTGTGTTCAGCGGCCTCGAGCGCACGGTCATCACGATTCTCGTCGTCGTCGCGGCCGTCGCGGGCGCGCTGCTTGCCGGTCGGGTGCTCATCACAGTCGCCGGCGGAGCCGTCACACGCCGGCGTGGTTTCCAGCACGACCGGATCGCGGATGCCGAGCCCGGCATGCGCCGGCCGCTCTGGCTCGCGCTCGTCGCGGCGGTCGCCGCGGTCCTCGTCGGCCTGCCGGGGCTGCAGCCGTTCACCCTCGGAGGCCGGATCGCAGGGCTCACATTCATGCGCTTCGTCTACTACGGCACCCATCACCAGGCGATCGGCTTCGACCCGCTCGCCCTGCTCGTGGCGCTGCTCGCGCTCGCCGCCGGCATCGGCATCGCGGTGTTCCTGTACTCGCCCGCCCGGCGGGCGGCTGCGGATGCCGGTGCCGCGCCCTGGCAGCTGCGCGTGCTCGAACAGGGTTTCTACGTGGAGTGGCTCACGCAGGCGTCCGCTGCGCCGCTGCTCGCCGTCTCCGGTCGCGTCTCCGACTTCGACGCGCAGGTCACCGCGCCACTTGCCGTCTCGGTCGGCGAGAGCGTCGATCTCGCGGCGACAGGCCTGGGCTCCTTCCGCAACGCGCGGCTCGGCCGCTACCTCGCCGGAGCGGTCGTGGTGATCGCGATTCTCGTGTTGCTGTCAGTGCTGGCGGCAACAGGGAACCTGTGGGTGCACACCACGTGAACGTGATCCTCTCGTCGATCATCTGGACGCCGATGCTCTTCGCCGTGGTGGCGATGTTCCTTCCCGAGCGCGATGACGAGCAGCGCGGACGCGTGCGGACGGTTGCGCTTGCCGGAGCGGGTCTGAGCTTCTTCGTCAGCGCCTTCTTCGCGATCCTCGGGCAGATCGGCCTCGGCCAGGGCGGCGGGCTCTCCTCGGCATACCAGGAGTCGCACGCATGGTTCTGGACGTTCCTCTTCCACGCCTACTACGACCTGACCGCCGACGGCATGACGCTGCCGCTGCTCGTGGTGACGACCACCATCTTCGGGTGCGTGATCTTCCACTCCTGGAAGATCCATGAGCGCGTCCGTCTCTACGTGATCCTCATGCTCGTGCTCGAGACTGCCGTCAACGGGGTGCTGTGCTCGGCGGACTTCGTGCTGTTCGTCGCTTTCTGGGGACTGATGCTCGTCCCGATGTACGTGCTGATACGGGTCTACGGCGGCCCCGGCGCGCGCCGTGCCGCAGCGTGGTTCGCGGGATTCCAGGGGCTTGCCTTCGTGATGATCGTCGCGACCGTGGCGATCATCATCATCGAGGCGGGCAACCAGTCGTCGGACATGGTGCAGGACCTGAAGTCGTTCTCAACGCCCGCGGAGACAATCGGCTTCTGGATGAGCTTCGTAGCGTTCGCGATCGCCATGGCGATCTTCCCGGTGCACACGTGGATGGTGGAGGCGCAGAGCAAGGCGAGCCCGGGCGTGGCCGCGATTCTCTCGGGCACGATGTTGCTGCTCGGCGCCTACGGGATGATGCGCATCAGTCTCGTCGTGTTCCCCGCCCCGGCGCACTACTACTCGTTCGCGATCACCGGACTGGCGGTCGTCGGCGCGTTCTGGGGCAGCATCGGCGCGCTCCGCCAGGACGAGCTGCGCCGGTTCGTCGCGTACATGAACGTCGCCCAGATGTCCATGGTGCTGCTGGCGATCGGCGCGCAGACATCAGTCGCGCTGGTTGGCGCGATACTGCTGCTGGCCGCCCACGCATTCGCTTCGGCGATGCTCACGCTCATCAGCGGCGGCGTCGAGGAGCGGACCCGCACCACCAGCATCCGCGCGATGGGCGGCCTGGTCGCACAGGCCCCACGCCTCGCCGGGTTCTGGCTCTTCGCCGCGCTCAGCGTCATCGGCATCCCGGCACTCGCCGGTTTCACCGCCGACTTCATGGTCTTCAGCGGGTCGTTCCCCGAACATCGCATCGCGACCGTGCTCGTCATGGCGAGCGTGATCATCACGACCGGGGGGCTCCTGTGGGTCGCCAACCGCGTCTTCTTCGGGCCTGTTCGCGACCAGTTCGCGCGGGTGCGGGACGTGACGCTGCTCGACCTGACGGTGCTGATCCCGCTGGTCGGCGCGGTGCTGCTCTTCGGCATCCGCCCCGGGGCGATCATCCCGATCATCAGCAACGGCGTGCTGGAGATCACCACCCGGATCGCCGGGGGCTGATGCGCCCGTGAACTTCACGCACGCCCTGACACTCGGCCTGCTTCCCGAGCTGATGCTGGCCGGCACGGCCGTGGTGTCGGTCACCGTGGCTGTGGCGCGGCCGGGTCTGCGTCCTGACATCCATCGCTGGATCGCGTGCATCGGCCTCGTGGGGTCGCTCGTCGCGTGCGGCCTGATCCTCCTCGGCCTCCGCGGCGTCCCCACCGGGGTGGGGATCGTCGTCTGGCGTGGTGGACTGACCGTCGACAGCTTCTCCGTCTTCATCGCGATCCTTGCGGGCATCACGGCGCTCGCGTCGTGTCTGGTCAGCGACACACCGGTGCGTCGCATCCCCGCGCGCTCCAGTGCGTTCTACGGGCTCGTCCTCGTTGCCACCGCAGCGGTCGACGCCATCGCGGCCGAACGCGACATGGTCACGTTCTTCATCACGCTCGTGCTCCTGCTGGTGTGCCTCGTCGCGCTCGGTGCGCTCGTCAAGACGGATCCGCGTGGAGGGGTGTCGTCGTTCGAGCACCTCGTCGAGGGGGTCATCGGCACCGCGTGCGTCCTCTACGGCCTGGTCGTGCTCTACGGGGTGACCGGCAGCACGAACCTGGCTGTCGTCGTCGGCTCGGTGCGCACCGCCCCTGGGGTCGTCGCGCTCTCCGCAGCGCTCGTGCTCCTCGGGCTGTGCGCGACCCTCGGCGTCTTTCCGTTGCGCCAGTGGGTCGGACGCGTCGGCAGCAACGTCCCGGCCGGAGCCGCCGGTTTCATCATCGCGATGAGCGTGATCGGTGGTGGAGCCGCCCTGGCGCGCGTGACCGTCTCCGGCTTCGGGGCAGGCGTCAGGCCGTGGCTGTGGCTGGTATCGGTGATCGCATCGCTGGCTCTCGGCCATGCGTCGCTCAGCGCGTTGCGCGAGTCCTCCGTGTCCCGGCTCGTCGGGCACCTCGTGAGCGCCCAGGCGGCGATGCTGCTCCTCGGACTGCTCGCGTTCTCGACGGGCTCCCTCGGTGTGCCGGCGTACGGGATGACGGCTTTTCTCGCAGGGCTCGGGATCACGTCTGTCGCGACGCTCGCTGCGTTCGGCGTCCTCTCGATGATCCAGAGAGCGGGCATCGAGGATGCGATCACCGACATGCGCGGCCTCGCGCACCGATCGGCGCCGGCAGCCCTCCTGCTCTCCGTCGCCGTCGCCACACTCGCGGGCATTCCGCCGCTGGCCGGATTCCTGTCGCGACTGCTTCTTGTGACGAGCGCCGCCGACGCCGGCTACGGCTGGCTCGCCGTCGTCGCAATCGCCGCGACGTTGCTGACCATCATCGCGGCCGTTCGCTTCATCGGCCTGCTCTACGCGGACGTCGGCGATGAGGTGCCCTTCACGCTGGGGGCAACCCCGCTGGTATCGCGGGTCGTTGCCGGTGCCGCCTGCCTTGCGGGGGTTGTGCTCGTCGTCCTCATCCAGCCGCTGCTCGCGGTGGCGACCGCGGGAGCCGGGCCACTGCGCTGACCGATCTCCATCCTCGGCAGGGTTCCTCGAGGCGGGACGGCCCCGCTATGGCGCTGACAGCCCTGACAAGGGTGGTTCGTACGCTCGGACCGTTGCGCGGTCCAGTCGCCGACGCGGTCGGCGCCCGCTGGTACGCACGGCTTGCGCCGGCTGAGCGCGTTCGCGCGGCGGCGAATCATCACCGCCTGCAGCCCCACCTCGGCTACAGGGAGGCTGCGGCACTCGCCCGGCGCTCCTACCAGGAGTACGTCGGGATGATCGTCGACTCGATGTGGGCTGATCCGCTCAGCTCCGAGGAGACGCTCGCGAGGTTCCAGGTGCACGGCAGGGAGAACCTGAACGTCGGGGACCGCGCGGCAATGGTCGTCCTCCCGCACTTCGGCAACTGGGACATGGCGGCCAGCGCGGCACTCGGCATGGGCGTCCACCTGACCACG
>Ga0307373_10000632_pt1 | contig 67902 bp, 62 predicted proteins | sample OX2MG_FD_202534 | JGI IMG/M metagenome (GOLD analysis project Ga0307373, IMG submission 202534) | Soil microbial communities from Risofladan, Vaasa, Finland - OX-2 | ecosystem: Environmental > Terrestrial > Soil > Coastal area > Acid sulfate soil | place: Finland: Risofladan, Vaasa | collected... | reverse complement strand
CTGTTCGAGGGGTTGTTCGACGAGGTCGAGACGATGCAGGCGGTCGGCTGAAGCGGCGCAGCGCCGTGACCGCAAGCGATGATGCGCAGACGACGCGCGGCCGTGTGACCGGCGCGCTGGTGCGCGCCTATCGCGCCGATGCGCGCGCGATTTGCGTCTCCAAGCGCTACCTACCGTCGCGTGAGGCGATCGTCGGCATCCTCGAGACGATTCTCGACCTGATGTACCCCGGGTACTTCGGCCGGCACGACCTCAGCCACGAGAACCTGGCGGCGTACGTCGACAGCCAGATGGAGCAGCTTGCGCCGCAGCTCGAGCGCGAGATCGAACAGTGCCTGTGTTACGGCCGCGAACGGCAGGACGACGCGCTGGCGGGCGGCGCCACGCTGCAAAGCGGCGAATGCGCGCCGCGTGCGCAGCGCCTGACCGCGGAGTTCCTCGGCCGATTGCCCGAAATCCGCGCCATGCTCGTCGGCGATCTGCAGGCCGCGTTCGACGGCGATCCGGCCGCGACGAATCTCGACGAGGTCATCCTCGCCTATCCGGGCATGCTCGCGGTCAGCGTCTATCGAATCGCGCATGCGCTGCACACGCTCGGCGTGCCGATGATCGCCCGGATCATGACCGAGTGGGCGCACTCGAGGACGGGCTGCGACATCCATCCGGGCGCGAGCATCGGCGCCGAATTCTTCATCGACCATGCGACCGGTGTCGTCATCGGCGAGACGACCGAGATCGGCGCGAGGGTCAAGCTCTACCAGGGCGTCACGCTCGGCGCGCTGTCGTTCCCACGGGACGCGACCGGGCAGATCATCCGCGGCCACAAGCGGCATCCGACCGTCGAGAGCGGCTCGACGCTGTATGCGAATGCGACCGTGCTCGGCGGAGGCACCGTCGTCGGCGCCGACAGCGTGATCGGCGGTTCGGTGTTCCTCGCACACAGCGTGCCGCCGCGTTCGCGGGTGTCCTTGAAGGAGCCGGAGCTGCGGGTCGCGTTGCGCGACGGCACGGTCCCGCCCGACGCCGTGTTTTTCGATATCTGAGCACCGCACACCGCGTGGACGCGGATTGCGCCGTGGCCCGGCGCCGAGAATACGCGGCCGAGCGCGTCAATCGCCCCGTCAGGACATCCGGCCGAGCAGCGGCACGAGCAGCAGCGCGACGATGTTGATGATCTTGATCAGGGGGTTGATCGCCGGACCGGCCGTGTCCTTGTACGGATCGCCGACCGTGTCGCCGGTGACCGCCGCCTTGTGCGCCTCGGAGCCCTTGCCACCGAAGTGGCCCTCCTCGATGTACTTCTTCGCGTTGTCCCACGCGCCGCCGCCGGTCGTCATCGAGATCGCGACGAACAATCCGGTGACGATCGTGCCGATCAGCAGCCCGCCGAGGGCCTGGACTCCGGCGCCCGGCGCCATCAGCCGGTTGACGATCAGCACGAGCGCGATCGGCACGACGATCGGCAGCAACGAGGGCACGAGCATCTCTTTGATCGCGGCCTTGGTGAGCATGTCGACCGCCCGTGAGTAGTCCGGCTTCGCGGTGCCTTCCATGATGCCCTTGATCTCGCGGAATTGGCGGCGCACCTCCTCGACGACCGCCCCGGCCGCGCGGCCGACCGCTTCCATCGCCATCGCGGCGAACAGGTAGGGCACCAGGCCGCCGACGAACAGGCCGATGATCACCGCGGGGCTCGACAGGTCGAACCGCGTGGCGTGACCGAGCGTCGCCTGCAGCTTGTGGGTGTAGTCGGCGAACAGCACGAGCGCGGCGAGGCCGGCGGAGCCGATCGCATAGCCCTTGGTCACTGCCTTGGTCGTGTTGCCCACCGCATCCAGCGGATCGGTGACGTCGCGCACCTTCTTGTCGAGCCCGGCCATCTCGGCGATGCCGCCGGCGTTGTCCGTGATCGGACCGTAGGCGTCGAGGGCGACGACCATGCCGGTCATCGACAGCATCGCCGTTGCGGCGATCGCGATGCCGTACAGGCCGGCGAGCGCATCGGCCGCCCAGATGCTCAGACAGACGGCGAGCACCGGCAGCGCGCAGGCCTTCATCGACACGCCGAGCCCGGCGATGATGTTGGTCGCGTGCCCCGTCTGCGAGGCCGCGGCGATGTGCCGCACCGGTCCGTATTCGGTCGCGGTGTAGTATTCGGTGATCACGATCATCGCCGCGGTCAATCCGAGCCCGACCAGCGAGCAAAGCCAGAGCGCCATGGCATGCTCGCCCATGATCGCCTTGGACACGAAGTAGAATGCGACCGCCGAGATCGCGGCCGAGACGATCACGCCCTTGTACAGCGCATTCATGATCTTGCCGCCATCCTTCGCCGCGACGAAGAACGTGCCGACGATCGAGGAGATGATCGAGATCGCGCCGAGCACCAGCGGGAACATGATCGCCCTGTCGCCGAGATTGCTCATCACCAGGCCGCCGAGCAGCATCGTCGCGACCAACGTGACAGCGTAGGTCTCGAACAGGTCGGCGGCCATGCCCGCGCAGTCGCCGACGTTGTCGCCGACGTTGTCGGCGATCACGGCCGGATTGCGCGGGTCGTCCTCGGGAATCCCGGCCTCGACCTTGCCGACGAGATCCGCGCCGACGTCGGCGCCCTTGGTGAAGATGCCGCCACCGAGGCGGGCGAAGATCGAGATCAGGGAGCCGCCGAAGGCAAGGCCGACCAGCGAGCGCAGCGCCGCTCCCGGATCGCCCAGGAAATGCCGCATCGCCAGGTAATAGCCGGCGACGCCCAAGAGACCGAGACCGACCACCAGCATGCCCGTGATCGCGCCGCCACGGAACGCGACTTTCAAGGCCGAGTTGATTCCGTGGTGGGCCGCCTGCGCGGTGCGCACATTTGCGCGCACCGATATGAACATGCCGGTGTAGCCGGCCGATCCGGAAAGCACCGCGCCGAGCGCAAAGCCGCCGGCGGTCGGCCAGCCGAGCATCAATCCGAGCACGACGAACAGGACCACGCCGACGTAGGCGATCGTCGTGTACTGGCGATTGAGGTATGCGCGGGCGCCGGCCTGGATCGCCGCGGCGATCTCCTGCATGCGCGCGTTGCCCGCGGGCTGGGCGAGAATCCAGCGCACGGAAAACAATCCGTAGAGAATGGCGATCACACCGGCGGCGATCGCCAGGCAAAGCGCATTATCGAGATTCATGCATCCGTCTCCCTGGCAGCGTTTTCTTGGGTCTTCCGGCCGGTCGTCGTTGCCGTTGTCGGAAGCGGCGGCGACTATAGCACGAAGGGCCGATTCAGCCGCTTGCGCACCGCGATGCCGCGCATCTCGACGTAGACCGGCAGTCCGTCCCGGTACGGCGGATAATCCTCGCCGTCGATCAGCGGCGCGAGGTAGCGCCGGCAGGCGGCGGTGATGCCGAAGCCGTCGGCCGTGATGAAATTGCGCGGCACCTTCTTTTCCCGGTTCGCGATCGCCGTGAGCGGCGCTTCGCCGATCCTCCAACGGTACGGCGACGAGGACGTGCGCACGATGACCGGCAGCACCGCATTCTTGCCGGCGACGGCGAACTCGACCGCCGCCTTGCCGACCGCATAGGCCTGCACGACGTCGACCGCCGAGGCGATGTGCCGCGCCGAGCGCTGCAGATAGTCGGCGACGGCCCAGTGAAACTTGTAGCCGAGGGCGCTGCGTGTCATTTGCGCGAGCAGCGGGCCGACGCCGCCGAGCTGGGCGTGGCCGAAGGCATCCCGGCTGCCGGCTTCGGCGAGGAATTTGCCGTCCGCATCCCGCAGTCCTTCCGAGGCGACGATCACGCAGTAGCCGCGGCGCTCGACCGTCGCCTTGACCTTCGACAGGAATCCATCGCGGTCGAACGCGATCTCCGGGAACAGGATCAGCTGCGGTGGATCGGCGGGCGTGCGGCCGGCGAGCCCCGAGGCCGCGGCGATCCAGCCCGCATGCCGGCCCATCACCTCGAGCACGAAGACCTTGGTCGAGGTGCGCGCCATCGACGCGACGTCCAGCGCAGCCTCGCGCGTCGATACCGCCACGTATTTCGCTGCGGAGCCGAAGCCGGGGCAGCAATCGGTGACCGGCAGGTCGTTGTCCACAGTCTTCGGGATGCCGATGCAGGTCAGGGGGTAATCGAGCAGCCGGCCGATTTCGGACATCTTCTGCGCCGTGTCCATCGAATCGTTGCCGCCGTTGTAGAAGAAATAGCCGATGTCGTGCGCCCGAAACACCTCGATGAGTCGCGTGTACTCGCCGCGATTGCGGTCGATGCCGGCGAGCTTGTAGCGTGCCGAGCCGAACGCGCCCCCCGGGGTGTGGCGCAGAGCGCGAATCGCCGCAGCGCTTTCCCGGCCGGTGTCGATCAGGTCCTCGTGCAGCGCGCCGAGGATGCCGTGGCGGCCGGCGAACACCCTGCCGATGGTTCGCCGATGGCGCCGCGCGGTCTCGATCACGCCGCAGGCCGAGGCGTTGATCACGGCCGAGACGCCGCCCGACTGTGCGTAGAAGGCGTTGCGCGGATGCGGGCGCCCGGACTTTGCCACGGCCATTGGATCCCCCTTGCGATCGAGGTAGAGCGCGGAGGATAGCCGATCGCAGCGCCTGCGGCACCGTTCTGCGCGCCGCTTCCCGTCGGCCTGCGGCCGTGCGCACCGCCGGCGGACGCTCGTTTGACGGCGGCGGCCGACGAAGGTAGGTTAACGCCTTTCGACAATCAAAACATAACACCCATGCGTATCGTCTTGCTCGGCGCGCCGGGATCGGGGAAAGGCACGCAATCCCAACTCTTGGTCGAATCCCACGGAGTCCCGCAGATCTCCACCGGAGATCTGCTGCGCGAGGCCGTCGCCGCGGGCACGCCGCTCGGCCTGCGGGCGAAGGCGGCGATGGATCAGGGGCATCTGGTCGACGACTCGGTCGTGCTCGGCATGATTCGCGACCGCCTCGCGCGGCCGGACGCGACCAGGGGCTTCATCCTCGACGGGTTCCCACGCAACATCGCGCAGGCCGTGGCGCTCGAGGGACTGCTCGCGCAGCTGCGCCAGCCGCTGCAAGCGGTGGTGTTGCTCAACCTGGACACCGGCGTGCTGTTCAAGCGCCTGACGGGCCGCCGGGTCTGCGCCGACTGCGGCCGGGTCTTCAACCTGATGACCTCGCCGCCGGGAACACCGCCGCATTGCGCGCGCTGCGACGACCACCCCAGGCTCGTGCAGCGCCCCGACGACCGCGAAGAGGTGATCGGCAAGCGCCTCGAAGTCTACGAGGCGCAGACCAAGCCCTTGATCCGGCATTACTCCGACAACGGCCTGCTGCGCATCGTCGATGCCGACGCCGACGTGCAGACCGTGTTTCGCAATCTGCAGAGCGCCGTCGAGCCGGGCGGCGCGCGCCCGCCGGCCGCGCGCATCCCCTGAAGATCTGCGCGCCGCAGGAACGGCGCCCGCTCGACCAGGCGTCCAGCCTGACTTATTCGTGAACGATCGATTCATTGGCGGCCTTCTTCCCGCGACTTGCCGGTTCCCGGGGTATTTCGCGCTAGTCGAGCGCGGCAAGCAGCCGGTCGCCGATCTCGGCGCGGCGCCAGCCGGCGAGCGCGTCGATCTCGCGCACGCCCATCGCGAGGGCCTTGATCTGTCCGCGGGTCGCGAGGACCTCGGCACTGACGGCGAGTTCGGCGGCGCGCGCATCGACCGTGCGGTTCAGCCGCTCGATCGCGGCCTTCTGCGCGTCCGTCGGCCGCGCATCGCGTCCCGGTTCGGCATCCTCCGGCAACGCCGCCGCGGATAGTTCGCGCAGCGCGGCCAGCAGCCCTTCGGCGAAGCGCGCGTTGTATCGCGGCGGCATGGAGCGCAGGGCAGCGAGATCCGCCGGCGACGTCGGCGCCGAGTGCGCGATCGCGAATACGGCCGCGTCGGGCAGAATCCACGAGCGCGGCAGGTTACGTTCGCGCGCGAGCCGTTCGCGCCACGTCGCGAGCGCCTTGGCGCGCGCGCGCGCGCGCGGTGCGAGCTCGGCGATGCCGCGCAGGCGCTCCCAGGCCGTGTCCGGATCGGGTTCGAAACGGCGGACATCGCCGAGCGCGGCGCAGTCCTCGCGGACCCAGTGCTCGCGGCCCAGTTCGCGCAGGCGTTCCTCGAGCAGGCGGGCGACTTCGTCGAGGTAGCGGACGTCGTCGGCCGCATAGGCGAGCTGTTCGCGGCTCAGCGGCCGCATCGACCAGTCGGTGCGGGTATGCGCCTTGTCGAGCGTCACGCCGAGCAGGCTGCTGACCAGATCCGCGTAGCCGATCTGCGGCCTTAGGCCGACGCAGGCGGCGGCGACCTGGGTGTCGAACACCGGTGTCACCACGCGGCCGATCGCGACGTGGATCGCCTCGAGATCCTGGCGTGCGGCGTGCAACAGCTTGCACGACGCCGGCGAGGTCAAGGCCGGCGCGAGCGCCGCGAGCGTGCCCGCGATCGCATCGACACAGCAGATCTCGCCGCCGGCGGCGATCTGCACCAGGCAGAGCCGCGGAAAGAAGGTCCGCTCGCGCAGGAATTCGGTGTCGACGGCGATGCGCATGGGCTGCTGCAGGCGCCGCGCGAGCTCGGCGGTCGCCTGTTCGCCGTCGATCCAAATCGCCTCGGGCATCGTGTCCTTCCGCGTGTACAATCGAACAACCGGGGATTATGACCGAATCGGCCGCGGAAGCTTGACGATGCACGTGCATATTCTGGGTGTCGGCGGCACCTTCATGGGCGGCATCGCGGCGATCGCCCGCAGCGCCGGCCATCGCGTCACGGGCGCGGACCGCAACGTCTATCCGCCGATGAGCACGCAGCTTGCGGCTCTCGGCATCGAGGTGATCGATGGCTACGAGGCCGGGCAGCTCGACCTCGAGCCGGACATCGTCGTGGTCGGCAATGCGCTGAGCCGCGGCATGCCGGTCGTCGAGGCGATGCTCGACCGCGGCCTCGCCTACACGTCCGGTCCGGAATGGCTGTCGGCGCACGTGCTGCGCGGCCGGCACGTGCTCGCGGTCGCCGGCACCCACGGCAAGACGACGACGACCGGGATGCTGGCCTGGATCCTCGAATTCGCGGGCCTCGCACCGGGCTTCCTGATCGGCGGCGTGGCGGCGAACTTCGAGGCGACCGCCCGGCTCGGCGCCGCGCCGTTCTTCGTGATCGAGGCCGATGAATACGACACGGCGTTCTTCGACAAGCGCGCGAAGTTCGTGCACTACCGGCCGCGCACGGCCGTGCTCAACAATCTGGAATACGATCACGCCGACATCTACCCGGACCTGGACGCGATCGAGCGGCAGTTCAACCAGCTGCTGCGCACCGTGCCGGGCGGCGGGCGGCTCGTCGTCAACGGCGAGGACCGCAACCTCGCCGACACCCTGGCCGCCGGCTGCTGGACGCCCCGTGAAACCTTCGGCATCGCGGGCGGCACGGACTGGAGCGCGCGGATCGACGGCGGCGGCGCATGCGAGCGATTCGAGGTTCTGTCGCGCGGCCGGCCGGTCGGCCGCGTCGAGTGGGCCTTGATCGGCCGGCACAACGTGCTGAACGCGCTGGCGGCGGTCGCGGCCGCGCAGCACGCCGGCGTCGCGCCGCAGCGGGCGGTCGAGGCGCTGTGCGCCTTTCGCGGCATCAAGCGGCGCATGGAGCTGCGCGGCTGCGTGCGTGGTGTCGCGGTGTACGACGACTTCGCGCACCATCCGACCGCGATCGCGACGACGCTCGAGGGCCTGCGTGCGCGGGTCGGGCGGGCGCGCATACTCGCCGTCGTCGAACCGCGTTCGAACACGATGAAACGCGGCGTGCACCGTGGCGAGCTCGCCGGCGCGGTCGCTGCGGCGGACGAGACCTGGTTCTTCACGCCGCCGGATCTTGGCTGGGACCTCGCCGGCGCGGTCGCCTCGCTCGGCGCCCGCGCGCATTTCGCGGCGAGCATCGACGCGCTCGCGGCGGCTCTCGCCGGTGCCGCGCGCAGCGGCGATCACGTGCTCGTCATGAGCAACGGCGGCTTCGGCGGACTGCACGAGAAATTGCTGGCGGACCTGCGTTGCGCAGAGGCGTCGTGAGGCGGGGCCCGTGAACGCAATCCCGCTGTTTCCGCTCAACGCCGTGCTGTTCCCCGGCGGACCGCTGGGTCTGCGCATTTTCGAGACGCGCTACATCGACATGGTGCGCCGCTGCCTGCGCGAGTCGCGCGGCTTCGGCGTGGTGCTGATCCGCTCGGGCCGGGAGGCGGGTCCGGCCGAATTCGCCGACATCGGCACATACGCGAAAATCGTCGACTTCCATCAGCTCGCGGACGGCCTGCTCGGACTCTCCTGCGTCGGGGAGCGGCGCCTGCGCATCCTCGCGCGCGCCCGGCAGGCCGATGGGCTGAATCTCGGCGAGGTCGAGTGGCTCGCGCCCGATCCGCAGGTCGAGCTGCCGCAGCGTCATGCGCAGCTCGCGGACTTGCTGCGCACCGTGCTGCCGCAACTCGGCGATGCCTATGCCGGCATCGATCTGCATCTCGCGGATGCGGCCTGGGTCGGTTATCGGCTCGCCGAGATTCTGCCGCTCGATCCGGCCGACAAGCAGCGCTGTCTCGAGCTCGACGATCCGTTGCAGCGGCTCGACGTGCTGGCCCCGTTGCTCCACGCCGCCGGCGCGACGCTATCCGGCGAGGCCGGACCCGCCTCCCACTAGCGGCCGTTCACCGCCGCAAACGGCACCCAGCGCCTGCGCGTGAACCACAGCGCGAGCGCGAGCGCGATGCTCCAGGGAATCATCCAAAGCCCGAGGATGCCGTCGAATTTTCCGACCCAGATCGACTGCGCGGTCGCCGCATTGCGCACCGTGGCGAGCTGCAACATCCGCAGCACGACGACCCAGCCGGCGTGCAGGCCGATCGCGACCGCAATGTTGCCGGTGAGCACCCGCGTCAGGCTCAGAATCAGTCCGATCGCGAGCCACGACAGGAACGCATCGAGCACCAGGGCCGGATGGGACAGCGGCACGAACGAGCGCAGCAGCAGCTCGAAGCCGCTGCGCCACGCGAGATCGGCATGCGCAAGGCTCGGGTTGGCGAAGAAGTGCAGCACCGCGAACAGCGGCGCGGTCAGCAGCGCCGCGGCCCAGGGCCCCGACTCGCGTTCGATCGCCGTGTGCATCGCGCCGCGCATGACCGTTTCCTCGATCAGCGCGACCGCGATGCCGGAAGTGACGCCCATCAGGAAGATGCGCGCCAAAGACACGGCGGAGGGCGAGAAGCCGTCCGCCGCGATGCGCAGCTTCGCCTGCAGCAGAAAGGCCGCGCCGCAACCGGCGGTGACGATGCCGACGCCACCCCAGAGCAGCACCTGGCCGACGAAGCGGCGGCGCGCGAGGCCGTAGCCGAAATCCACCTTGTGCCGCAGGTTCAGCCGGCGGCACAGCCAGACGAGCTCGGCGGCGAGCACGAGCATCGCGACACGCTCGGCGACCCGGTGGAAGGCCCAGTGGCCGATGCCGCCGACCAGCGAGTACGCGGGATACGCGAGACACGCACCGATCAGCAGTGCGAGCAAGATGGCAGCGAGAAACCAGGCGAACGCGCGCATCCCCTAGGCCCCCGCCGGCGCGGGCCGCAGCGCGGCGCCCGCCTCAGCGCGCAAAGGCAAGCTCCGCCGCGGCGACCGTCGCATCGATGTCGGCGTCGGTATGCGCTGCGCAGACGAACCCGGCCTCGAACGCCGACGGCGCGAGGTATATCCCGGCGGCCAGCATGTCGTGGAAGAAGCGGCCGAAGCGCGCCGCATCGCAGGCGGTAACCTTGGCGTAGGAGTCGACCTGCGCCTCGCCGGTGAAGAATAGGCCAAACATTCCGCAGACCTGGTTGGTCGCGAACGGCACGCCGGCACGGCGCGCGGCGCCGGCGAGTCCGTCGACGAGCCGCGCGGTCGTCGCGCCGAGCCGCCGGTAAAATCCCGGCGCGCAGATCAACTCGAGCGTCGCGAGCCCGGCGGCCATCGACACCGGGTTGCCGGACAGGGTGCCGGCCTGGTAGACCGGCCCGAGCGGCGCGAGCTTCTGCATCACGTCGCGGCGGCCGCCGAACGCGCCGACCGGCATGCCGCCACCGATGATCTTGCCGAGCGTCGTCAAGTCCGGGCGGATCCGATACAGCGCCTGTGCGCCGCCGAGCGCAACGCGAAATCCCGTCATGACCTCATCGAAGATCAGCAACGCGCCGGCCCGGTCGCATTCGCTGCGCAGCGTTTCGAGGAACCCCGGGGCGGGCGGCACGCAGCTCATGTTGCCGGCGACCGGTTCGACGATCACGCAGGCGATCTGCGCGCCGATCCGGCGGAACGCGTCGCGGACCGCCTCCGCATCGTTGTAGTCGAGCGTGACCGTATGCTTCGCGAGGTCCTGCGGCACGCCCGGCGAGGTCGGCACGCCGAGCGTCAACGCGCCCGACCCGGCCTTGATCAGCAGCGAGTCGGAGTGGCCGTGGTAGCAACCCGCGAATTTGACGATCGTCTCGCGGCCCGTGAAGCCACGTGCGAGCCGGATCGCGCTCATCGTCGCCTCGGTGCCGGAGCTGACGAAGCGCACCAGCTCGATCGACGGCATCGTCTCCACGACCTTGCGTGCGAGCCGCGTCTCGAGCTCGGTCGGCGCGCCGAAGCTCAAGCCGTCGGCGGCGACGCGCTGCACCTCGCGCACGACCTCGGGGTGGGCGTGTCCAAGGATCATCGGGCCCCAGGAGCCGACGTAATCGATGAACTCCCGCCCGTCGGCCGAGAACGTGCGCGAGCCGGCGGCCCGGCGCAAGAAGATGGGTTCGCCGCCGACCGCGCAAAAGGCGCGGACCGGGGAATTCACGCCGCCGGGAATGTATTTGCAGGCCTGCGCGTACAAGCTCACGCCGAATCTCCTCGCACCGATCGGCGCGCCGGCACGGCGCGCCCGACAGTCTAACCCGAACCATTCACGAACCAGAAAGCCGCAAATAAATCGATCGTTCGTGAATGGGCCAGGTCAATGGGTCGAAGGGTCCGCCGTCTCGGCCGGCGGGGCGGGCACGTCGAGCAGCACTTCGAGACCGCCGTCCGGCCGGTTGCGCGCCCGGGCGCTGCCGCCGTGGGCCTTCAGTACCTGCGCCGTGATCGCCAGGCCGATGCCTTCGCCGCCGCTGTCGCGGTCGCGTGCTTCGGCGATTCGGTAGAAGGGCTCGAAAATGCGCGCCAGATCCGCCTCGGGCACGCCGGGGCCGCGATCGCGAATCGCGATCTGCGCTGCGCCGCCGGCCGGCTGCACGCCGACCTCGACGGTCGCGCCGTCGGCGCTGTAGCGGACCGCGTTGCGCAGCACGTTCTCGATCGCGCTGCGCAGCAGTTCGCGGTTCGCCGAGACCGTGAGGCGTGCCGTGGCGGCGAGCCTCACGGCGCAACCCTTGGCGGCGGCCTCGAAGTTCGCGTCGTGCGCGACTTCCTCGACGAGCTCGTCGATCGCGACCGGTTCGACGTCGATCTGCGACGAGGGACCATGCAGGCGGGCGAGCTTCAAGATTTGGCCGATCAAGCCGTCGAGCCGCTCGATCTCACGTTCCATGCGGTCGATCTGCCGCCCGGGATCCGCTTGGGATTGCCGGGTGAGCGCGACGGCGACACGCAATCGCGCGAGCGGCGAACGCAGCTCATGCGATATGTCGCGCAACAGCCGGGTCCTCGCGGCGCGGGTCGCGCGCAGCTGATCGGCCATCGCGTCGAAGTCGCGTGCGAGCACCGCGAGCTCGTCCCGGCGCCCGCCCAGCCCGGCGCTGACGCGCACTTCCAGGTTCTCCGTTGCGAGCGCGCGTGCACCCTCCTGCATCCGCCGGATCGGCGCGGACAAGTGGCGCGCGAGCCACCAGCTCGCGAGCGCGCTCACGATCAGGGCGATCGCCAGTACCGTCGGCGGTATGCCGGGCAGCGCAAGCGCGCCGAACAGGCTCGGCCGCCGGGGCACGACGAGAATGGTGTACGCCTCGCCGCCGGCGGTGACGATTTGCCACCAGGGCCGGATCGGCCGCAAATCGAGCGGTGCCGCGCTGCCGAAGCGGCGATGCTCGAAACCGAGGCGCGCCTGCCGCCGGCCGAAATTCAGGCGGTGCTCGGCGACCGACGTGAGCGGACGGCCGAGGATGTCTGCGCCGTCCGGACCGATGATGAAGATCTCGCGGCCGAGCACGCGGTGCTCGTTCGCGACGAGCCAGCCGCGCAAGCGGGCGAGGCCCCCTTGCGCAAGCGCCTTCGAGGCGTCGAGCGCGACGGACGGAGGCCGTTGCCACTCGCGCGACTCGAACTCGCGCGCCGCGATCGCGTTGGTGACGGCGATGCTGCCGCCCGCGATGATCGCCATCGACAGCCAGAACAGCAGGAAGATGCGGAAGAACAGACTATGCATCGGCGATCGTCAACATGTAGCCGGCGCCGCGCACGTTCTTGATCTCGGGATTCGTGCTCTTTTCGAGGTCGAGCTTGCGGCGCAGGTTGCTGATGTGGGTGTCGATGCTCCGGTCGTAGGGCACGAGCTTGCGCCCGAGCGCCTGTTCGGTCATCGCTTCGCGCGACAAGACCTGTCCAGGCGAGCGCATCAGCAGTTCTAGCACGCGAAATTCCGCGCCGGTCAGCGGCACGGCCTTGCCGGCGATGCGCACCTGGTGCGTGCCCGCGTGCAGCACGATCGGCCCCACCTCGAGCACCTCCGGCGCGCCGCCCCTCGCCCCGCGACCACCCGCCCGGCGCAGGATCGCGCGAATCCGCGCGACGAGCTCGCGCGGATTGAACGGCTTGCCGAGATAATCGTCGGCGCCGAGCTCGAGACCGACGATCCGGTCGACGTCGTCGCCGCGCGCGGTCAACATCAGAATCGGCGTCGGGTGGGATGCGCCGAGCGCGCGCAGGACGTCGAAGCCGCTGACGCTCGGCAGCATCACGTCGAGGATCATGATCTCGAATTCGCGGCTGCGCAGCTCGCGCAGGGCTTCGCCGCCGTCGTGTGCGCTGATCACCTCGAAGCGCTCGGCGTTCAGATATTCGGTCAGCATCTGGCACAGCTCGCGATCGTCGTCGACCAGCAGCACCCGCGCCTCGCGTGGCGCAGTGATCTCGGCCTGATTGCCCTGGGATGTGTTCATGTCCGCCGCGCCGCACCCGTGATTCGCCTACTTTGGCACAGTCGGAGTACACCGCGCCCGCCGACCGCCGCCTTTACACATCTTTGCAGTCCCGCCGTTCGGCGCCGCCCGCGGGCGGCGGTGATTTACAGAACTTTGCTCGTTCTTGCCGCGCGTATGACACAAGCAGGGACGCGAGGCGCTTAGACTCATGCCATTCGAGACGGCAACCCAGGAGAATCGCCCATGAATGCTCGACGACACGTGTTGACGGTGGGACTGATCGCGACGACCGCGATCGCGCTCGCCGCGGCGCCGGCTGTGGCGCGGGCGGCCGCCGGCCCCGCGGCCACCGCATCAGCCGTACCGGCTGCAGCGGCCGCGGGCCCCGCCGGGTGCGGCGCCTGCGCCCCGGCGGGCGGGCAATGGGGAGGACGGGCGCGACACTCGCGGTGGCGGCGCCCGCATCGCTCGCGAGGCGGCGAGCATCGGCCCGGTCCGTGGTTCCTGATGCGCGCGCTCGATCTTGGCGCGGTACAGCGACAATCGGTGCGCGCGATCTTCCGCGACGGGCATGCGGGTCTGCGCGAGCTGCACGCCAAGATGCGCAGCAACGAGCGCAGGCTGCGCGAGTCGCTGCCCGGCGATCCGAATCATGCGGCCTTGGTCGCCACGCTCAGCCGCGAGAACGGCGCTCTGTTCGCCCGCTCGATCGTCGAGCGTGAGGCCATGCGCGCCAAGTTCTACGCGGTGCTGACGCCGGCGCAAAAGGCCAAGCTCGCGCAGTTCAAGGCGGGGAAGGCCGCCGCCCGCATGCGCGGCTGCGGCGGCGGGCGGTTCAACCGGCGGCGGCCTTGAGCGACGGCAGCGCGTCGACCCAGTGCACCCGCGAGAGAATGTGGCCGTCGGCCAGCAGCTCGAAATGGCGGAACGCCGGCGGCCGTTGATCCACCGCGAAGCCGTCACTGCCGGGCAAGAACTGGGCGCCCGTCGACGGCGTCGCGAACAGGCGCACCGCGCCGCGCCGCCCGTCGAACGCCTGGTGCACGTGGCCCCAGACGACGCCGCGCACGTTCGTGTGCGCATCGACGACGCGCCAGAAATCCGCGGCGTCCGCGAGCCCGATGTCGTCGAGCCAACGGCTGCCCATCGGCACCGGATGATGGTGCAGGCAGACGAGCGCATGCCCCTCGCAGCCGCCGAGCTCGCGATCGAGACGGGCGAGCTCCTCGGCGCGTAGGCGTCCGCCGACCTCGCCGGGCGAGAAACTGTCGAGCATGACGATTCGCCACGGACCCAAGCTGCGGGCGCCGCACACCTGAAACGGCGGCGCCGCGAGTTCGCGGACCATCGCCGCGGGGTCGTCGTGGTTGCCCGGAATGCACAGCACGGGCTTTCGCAGGGTGCCGCAGATGGCGCGCAGGCGCTCGTAACCGCCGGCGTCCTCCTGCACCAGATCGCCGGTGATCAGCAGGGCTTCGTAGTCCGCAACCTGCGTGAGCGCCGCACCGAGGACGGCGCGCAGGCTCGAATCGGTGTACACGCCGCGCAGTTCGCGGTCGGCCCGCCCGTAGAGGTGCGGATCGGTGATCTGCAGGATGTTCATGCGGCAAGCCTAACAAGGCAGGCGCGCGCCGACGGTGAACTGGATCATAGCTGCGCGCGAACCGACTGCACATAAGTCGCGGCGGCGCGTCCGCGCGCGGCGGCAGAACGGCGACACGCGTCGCGTTTTACCGTGAAAGTGCCGCGTTGCGGGGCCGCCGGCACGCGAGCGTTGCTGCCGGGCATGGCATCGGGGACAATATGCGTCTCCCGGCCGCAATCCCGAAGAAGAGCGCAATGCCCACCCGTCGACAGCTCGCCAACGCGCTCAGATTCCTGGCGATGGACGCGCTGGAAAGGGCCAAATCGGGCCATCCGGGGGCGCCGATGGGCATGGCCGACATCGCCGAGGTGCTCTGGCGGGACGTCCTGAAGTACAACCCGGCCAATCCCGGCTGGTGCAACCGCGACCGCTTCGTGCTGTCGAACGGGCACGCGTCGCTCCTGCTGTACTCGGTGCTGCATCTGACCGGCTACCCGCTGTCGATGGACGATCTGCGCAATTTCCGCCAGTTAGGGTCGAAGACCCCGGGCCACCCCGAGCGCGATCTCGCGATCGGCATCGAGACGACCACCGGTCCGCTCGGCCAAGGATTTGCGAACGCGGTCGGGATGGCCCTCGCGGAACGCGCGCTCGCTGCGCAATTCAACCGGCCCGGTCATCCGATCGTCGATCATCGCACCTACGCCTTCTGCGGCGACGGCTGCATGATGGAGGGCATATCGCACGAAGCGGCGTCGTTCGCCGGGACGCAGGGGCTCGGCAAGCTGATCGCCGTCGAGGACCGGCCGTCGCTCATCTGCTGTCGCACCGTGATCGGCTGGGGAGCGTCGCACAAACAGGGCACCGCCGCGATGCACGGCGAAATGGTCGGCCCCGAGGAGATCGCGGCGGCGCGCGCGAATCTCGCCTGGACCTCGCCGCCGTTCGAGATTCCCGAGGACATTCGCGCGGCCTGGGACATGCGCGCCAAGGGCGCGCGCGCGCAGCGGGACTGGCGCGCGCAGTGGAGCGCGTACGAGTCGCAATACCCGTCGCTCGCCATGGAACTCGCGCGGCGCCTGTCCGGCGCCCTGCCGGAGGGATTCGCGCAGGCCGCCGATGCGTTGCTGGCGCACGCCGGGACCGAAGCGGCCTCGCCGGCGACCCGCGTGTCCTCGCAGGCGGCGCTGAACGCGTTCGGTCCGCTGCTGCCGGAGCTGATCGGCGGCTCGGCGGACCTGACCCCCTCGAACGGCACACTGCGCAAGGACTCGGTTACACTCGACGCGCAGCAGCCGGGCGGCAATTACCTGCATTTCGGCGTGCGCGAATTCGGCATGTCGGCGATGCTGAACGGCATTGCGGCGCACGGCGGGTTCATTGCGTACGGCGGCACGTTCCTGACGTTCTCGGACTACGCGCGCAACGCCGTGCGCATGGCGGCGCTGATCCGTCTCGGCGTCGTCTACGTGTTGCTCGCAACCGACGGTCCGCCGGAAGCGATCGTGATCGCGACCGGTTCCGAGGTCGGAATCGCCGCCGAGGCGGTCCGCGCGCTCGCCGCCACCGGCCGGCGGATCCGCCTCGTGTCGATGCCGAGCACGACGACGTTCGAGCGCCAGAGCGAGGATTACAAGCGCGGCGTCCTGCCCGACGACCTGTGGCGCCCCGCGTCGCGGTCGAGGCGGGCGTGCGCGAGCCATGGTGGCGCTATGTGGGGCCGAAGGGGCGGATCATCGGCATCGACCGCTTTGGCGAGTCGGCGCCGGCGAAGGAGCTGTTTCGGCACTTTGGCTTCACGGCGCAGTAAGTGCGCGACGCGATCGAGGCCGTGCTCGCGGCTTGAATCGCGCGCCGGTCGAGAAATTTTCAACCGAGGATCGAAAGAAGATGGCAATCAACGTGGCAATCAACGGCTATGGACGCATCGGCCGCAACATCCTGCGCGCCCTCTACGAGGCCAAACGAACCGGCGAGATGCGCATCGTTGCCATCAACGATCTGGGCGACGCCAAGACCAACGCGCACCTGACGCAGTACGACACGGCGCACGGCCGCTTTCCCGGCGAGGTCCACGTCGACGGCGACGCGATGGTCGTCAACGGCGACCGCATTCGCGTGGTTGCGCAACGGGACCCGGCGAAACTCCCGTGGGGCGAGCTCGGCGTCGATTTCGTGCTGGAGTGCACCGGCTTGTTCACCAGCAAGGCGAAGGCCTCGGCCCATCTCGCGGCCGGCGCGAAGCGGGTCGTGATCTCGGCGCCGGGCGGGGATGACGTCGATGCGACCGTCGTTTACGGCGTCAACCACGGAGTCCTGAAGAGGGGCGACACGGTGATATCCAACGCCTCCTGCACGACCAACTGCCTCGCGCCGCTCGCGAAGGTGCTGCACGACAAGATCGGCATCGTCGCCGGGGTGATGACGACCGTGCACTCCTACACGAACGACCAGGTGCTGACCGACGTCTATCACAGCGATCTGCGCCGCGCGCGCTCGGCGACGATGTCGATGATCCCGACCAAGACCGGGGCGGCGGCGGCCGTGGGCCTGGTGCTGCCCGAGCTGCAGGGCCGGCTCGACGGTTTCGCGATACGGGTGCCGACGATCAACGTGTCGATCGTCGATCTGTCCTTCACCGCGGCGCGCAGCACGAGCGTTGCGGAGGTGCACTCGATCATGCGCGAGGCCGCCGCCGGCGCGCTGCGGGGCATTCTCGCGTACAACGACCAGCCGCTGGTCTCGGTCGATTTCAACCACGATGCCGCCTCGTCGACCTACGACGCGACGTTGACCAAGGTCATGCAGGGCACCCTCGTCAAGGCCTGCGCCTGGTACGACAATGAGTGGGGTTTCTCCAACCGGATGATCGACACGACGCTCGCATGGTCGAAGCTCGCATGACACGGCGCGCCCCCGGCGGCGGAGACCGCGCTTGAAGGTCAACACAATGACGACCTACGCGCTCGCCGGCAAGCGCGTGCTGATCCGCGAGGATCTGAACGTGCCGATCCAGGATGGCACGGTGTCGAGCGATGCGCGCATCAGGGCGGCGCTGCCGACGATCCGGCTCGCGCTCGGGCAAGGGGCGCGGGTGATGCTGATGTCGCACCTGGGACGACCCGAGGAGGGCAAGTTCAGCGAGGCGGCTTCGCTCGCCCCGGTCGCGAAGCGGCTCGGCGAGCTGCTCGGCGTGCCGGTGCCGCTGAAGCGCGACTGGCTGGACGGCGTCGTGGTCGCCGAGGGGACCGCAGTGCTGCTCGAGAATGTGCGGTTCAACAAGGGCGAGAAGCGGGACGCGGACGAGCTCGCCAAGAAGATGGCCGCGCTGTGCGACATCTACGTGATGGATGCCTTCGGCACCGCCCATCGCGCCGAGGCGAGCACGCATGCCGTGGCGAGGTACGCGCCGATCGCCTGCGCCGGTCCGCTGCTGGTGAATGAGCTGACGGCACTGGAGACGGCGCTCGAGAATCCGGCGCGGCCGATGATCGCGATCGTCGCGGGCTCCAAGGTGTCGACGAAACTCACCGTGCTCGAGGCGCTGCTCGCGAAGGTCGACGGCCTGATCGTCGGCGGCGGCATCGCCAACACCTTCCTCGCCGCGCAAGGCACGCAGGTGGGCAAGTCGCTCTACGAGCCGGACATGCTCGACATCTGCAACCGATTGATCGATCAGGCGAAGAGGCGGGGCATCGAGATTCCGATGCCGACCGACGTCGTCGTCGCCAAGGAATTCTCGGCAAAGGCGGAGGCCGACGTCAAACCGGTCGCGACGGTGTCGGACGACGAGATGATCCTCGACATCGGACCGGATGCGGCCGAACGGCTGTCGCAGATCCTCGCGACGGCCGGTACGATCATCTGGAACGGTCCGGTCGGCGTGTTCGAGTTCGAGCAATTCGGCGAGGGAACGCGGACGCTCGCCCATGCGATCGCGCGCAGCAGGGCGTTCTCGCTCGCCGGCGGCGGCGACACCCTGGCGGCGATCGAGAAATACCACGTCGAGGAGGGCATCTCCTACATATCCACGGGCGGCGGCGCGTTCCTCGAGTTCGTCGAGGGCAAGAAGCTGCCGGCGGTGCAGATGCTGGAGCGACGGGCCGGATGAGCGCGTCGCGACGCAGCACCAAGATCGTCGCGACCCTCGGGCCCGCGACGGATGATCCAGCGATCCTCGCCGGCATCGTGCGCGCCGGGGTCGACGTGGTCCGGCTGAACTTCTCGCACGGCGAACTCGCCGACCACGCGCGGCGCGTCGAGCTCGCGCGCAGCGCCGCCGCTGCGGCGGGCCGATATGTCGGCGTGCTCGGCGATCTGCAGGGACCGAAGATCCGCATCGAGCGATTCGCCGCGGGGCCGGTGCAGCTCGCCGACGGCGCGCCCTTCACGCTCGACGCGTCGTTCGCGGCCGATGCCGGCACCGCGGACAGGGTGGGGATCGCCTACAAGAGGCTGCCGTCCGACGTGTTCGTCGGCGACGTGCTGCTGCTCAACGACGGCCAGATCAGCCTGCAGGTCGAACAAATCGACGGACCGAGAATCCGCACCCGGGTTCTCGTCGGCGGGGAACTCGGCAACAACAAGGGGATCAATCGGCAGGGCGGCGGACTGTCCGCGGGCGCCCTGACCGACAAGGACCGTCAGGACATCCGCGCGGCGGCCTCGCTCGGCGTCGACTATCTGGCCGTGTCGTTCGCGCGCGACGCCGCCGACGTCGAGGAGGCGAGGGCGCTGCTGCGCGAGGCGGGAGGCCACGGCCTGCTGATCGCGAAGATCGAGCGGGCCGAGGCGATCGACAAGCTCGGCGATCTGGTGCGCGCGAGCGATGCCGTGATGGTCGCGCGCGGCGACCTCGGCGTGGAAATGGGCTACGCGGAACTCGCCGGACTGCAGAAGCAGATCATCCGCGAAGCACGCCTGCAGAATCGCGTGGTGATCACTGCGACGCAGATGATGGAGTCGATGATCGTCAACACGATCCCGACGCGGGCCGAGGTCTCGGACGTCGCGAACGCCGTCATGGAGGGGAGCGACGCCGTGATGCTCTCGGCGGAGACCGCCTCCGGCAAGCATCCGATCAAGGTCGTCGAGGCGATGGCGCAGATCATCCTCGGCGCGGAGAAATACCAGGACCGGCACGTGCGCGTGCGCCAAAGGGACAGCGGACAGTTCGAGCGCAGCGACGAGGCGATCGCCGCCGCGGTCATGTACACGGCCAATCATCTGCACGTCAAGGCGATCGTCGCGTTGACCGAGTCCGGGTCCACGACACTGTGGATGTCGCGGGTGCGTTCCGACATACCGATTTACGCGTTCACCCGTCACCCGGAGACGCTGTGCCGCGTGACCCTGTACCGCGGCGTCTACCCGGTTGCCTACAATGTGACCCACACGGATCCGCGCAGCCTCCACCGGTCGATATTCGGCCAGCTGCTCGAACTGCGCCTGGTCAGTGACGGGGACCTGGTGATCGTCACCAAGGGCGAGCGCAGCGGCGTCTCCGGCGGCACGAACAGCATGCAGATCCTGCGCGTGACGGCCGGGTGAGCCGGCGAGCGGCGCATTTCAGGGCACGGATCGCACCATCGCCGCAGCCGAACTCCGGTGGGCGGTCAACGCTCCCGGCCCGGGTCGACCCCGCCGGCGCGCAGCGCGTCGTGGCGCGCGAGCACCAGCGGGTGGAGGCGGCGGAAATGCGCCGCGAGGCGCTCGACGACATAGACCGATCGATGCCGCCCGCCGGTGCAGCCGACGGCGACGGTGAGGTAGCGGCGATTCGCCGCGACGGATTCGGCGAGACGTCGCTCGATGAAGGCGATCAGATCCGCGATCAGGCCCGCGACCGCCGCGTGGCCTTCCAGGTAGCGGATCACCGCGGCGTCGTGGCCGGTCAAGCCGCGCAAGTCGTGCTCCCAGAACGGATTCGGCAGGCTGCGCACGTCGAAGACGAAGTCGGCGTCCCCAGGGATCCCGTGCTTGTAGCCGAAGGACTCGAACATCAGCGAAACCTGGCTGCCGTGGCGCGGGTCGACCCGGTCGCGCACCAGTTCGCGCAAGGCGTGCATGCCCATCGCCGAGGTGTCGACGATCAGATCGGCCGCCAAGGTGATCGGCTCGAGCAACGCGCGTTCGGCGGCGATCGCGTCGCGCAGGCTCACCCCCGCGGTCATCAGCGGATGCTTGCGGCGCGTCTCGGCGTAGCGCTTGAGCAGAACCTCGTCGCTCGCGTGCAGGTAGACGATGTCGCAGCGGATGCCGCTGCGGCGCAACTCCATGAGCAGCGCCGGGACCGTCTCGATCTCGTTGGGCCGGTTGCGCGCGTCGAGGCCGACCGCGTTCTTGGGGTAGACGTCCTCGGAACCGCGGACGACGTGCGCGATCAAGGGCTTGAGCAGGGCGGCGGGGATGTTGTCGACGCAGTAGTAGTCGAGATCCTCGAGCATGTGCAGAGCCACGCTCTTGCCGGAGCCGGAGAGTCCGCTGATGACGATCAGGCGCATCGATTGGGGCTCATCGGCCTCAACCCGAGCGGGCCTTGAACACGTCTGCGGCGTGGTGGTCGACCGATTTCTCCTTGTGTTTCTTGACGCGGCGATCGAGCTTGTCCGCGAGCGCGTCGATCGCCGCGTACATGTCGTCCTCGGTCGCCTCGGCGAAGATCTTGTTTCCGCGCAGCATCAGGGTCGCCTCGGCCTTGTGCCGCAGCTTCTCGATCGTCAGGACGCAATGCACGTCGATCAGCTGTTCGCAGTGGCGCGAGATCCTGTCGAATTTCTTCAGGACGTAGCTGCGCAGCGCGGGGGTGATTTCGAGGTGATGGCCGCTGAGATCGAGCTGCATGGTGTTTCTCCGTTCGTCCTGAGTGTCCATCAGTTGCTGCGCGCCGCGGCGCGCTTGCGCTCGTTCGACGGCGCGATCTGCATTGCTTCCCGGTATTTGGCGACGGTGCGCCGGGCCACGGGAATGCCCTCGCCGGAGAGGATCTGCGCAAGCCTGGCGTCGCTCAGCGGATTGTCCGGATGCTCCCGGCCGATCAGCTTGCGCAACTTCGCGCGGATCGCCGTCGAGGACATCTCGGTGCCGTCGGCGGCGGCAACGTGGCTGGAGAAGAAGTAGCGAAACTCGAAAACGCCGCGCGGCGTGTGCATGTACTTCGCGGTCGTCACCCGCGAGATCGTGGATTCGTGCATCTGCACCGCGTCGGCGACGTCCTTGAGGATGAGCGGCTGCATCGCCTCCTCGCCACGGTCGAAGAAGCGCGTCTGCCGCTCGACGATGCAGCGCGCGACCTTGACCAGCGTCTCGGTGCGGATCTCGAGGCTGCGCATCAGCCAGCGTGCCTCCTGCAGTTGCGTGCGCAGCATCGCGTGATCCGGCGAGCGTGAGATCAGGTTCGCGTAGCTCTGGTTGACGCGCACGCGCGGCGTGGTCGCGGGATTCACCTCGACGAGCCAGCCATGCTCGGTACGTCGCACGAACACGTCCGGGATCACGTATTCGGCCTGGCCGGGACTGATCGCCGCGCCCGGCCGCGGATGGCAGGAACGCACCAGCGCAAGCGCGCTCTCGAGTTCGGTCTCGCTGCATCGCAGCCGGCGGCGCAGCAGCGCGAACTGTTGGGCGCCGACGAGGTCGAGGCAATCCTGCGCGATCCGCAGCGCGAGCTCGCGGGCCGGTGTCGCCGGGTCGAGCTGGCGCAGCTGCAGCGCGATGCACTCGCCGAGATTGCGGGCGCCGACCCCCACGGGTTCGAGGGATTGCACCGCCGCGAGCACCCGTTCGACGTCGGCGGCCGTGGCGCAGATTTCCGGCAGCAGGCTCGCGCGGATGCTCTCGAGATCGTCCTGCAGGTACCCGTCGTCGGAGATCGCGTCGGCGATCACACGCGCGATCGCCATATCGCTCGGGGACAGATGGGCGAGCTCCAGCTGCTCGGTCAGCTGGTCCTGCAGCGTCGAGGCGCGCTGGTCGCTGTAATCCGCGGTCCGGTCGTCCTCGCCCGACCAGGGATTGTCCGACGGTCCGGTCGACTGGTCCGCCCAGGACTCGTCGGCGATCTCGACCCGCGCCTCCTCGCTTGGTTCGGCCTCCCCGGACTTGCCCTCGAGCGCGTCATGGCCTTCGGCCGGCGCACGCTCGGCCGCGGACATCGTGCCCGCCGGGGCCTCGGGTTCGTTCTCCTCGTCCGCCTCGAGCATCACGTTGGTCTCGAGCGTCTCGCGCACGTGCGCCTGCAGATCGAGCGCGGGCAGTTGCAGCAGCCGAATCGCCTGCTGCAGCTGCGGCGTCATCGTCAACTGCTGACCGATCCTTAGCTGCAGACTAGGCTTCAACATAGGTCCCTGATGATACCGACCCTACAGCTTGAAATCTTGACCCAAGTACACCTCGCGGACCTGGGGATTTGCAAGAATCTGCGACGCAGATCCGGAGGCGATCACCGCGCCCTGGCTGACGATGTACGCCCGGCTGCAGATGCCGAGAGTCTCGCGCACGTTGTGATCGGTGATCAGCACGCCGATGCCCTTGTCCGACAAGTGCTTGATTATTCGCTGGATGTCGGCGACGGACAGCGGATCGACGCCGGCGAAGGGCTCGTCCAGCAGCATGAACCGCGGATCCGCCGCGAGCGCGCGCGCGATCTCGACGCGGCGTCGCTCGCCGCCGGAGAGGGAAATCCCCAGGCTGTCGCGTACATGATCGATGTGCAGTTCGCCGAGCAGTTCCTCGAGGCGCTCGTCGCGCGCGGCCCGGTCGAGCCCGGGCCGGGTCTCGAGGATCGCGAGAATGTTGTCGGCGACCGACAGCTTGCGGAACACGGACGGCTCCTGCGGCAGGTAGCCGAGGCCGAGCCGCGCGCGCCGGTGCATCGGCAGTCGGCTGATGTCGCGATCGTCCAGCAGTATCTTGCCGTGCTCGCAGGAAGTCAGTCCGACGATCATGTAAAAGGCGGTCGTCTTGCCGGCGCCGTTCGGCCCGAGGAGCCCGACGACCTCGCCGCTCGTCACCGTGAGCGAAAGGTCGCGCAACACTTCCCGGGATTTGTAGTGCTTGGCGAGACGATTCGCTTGCAGGACGCTCATGGCTTGTGCGGGGCGGGCGGCGTGATCGTGATGTGCACGCGGCTCTTGCCCTGATCCGCGGCCTTGGCGATGACGCTGCGGGCGGCGATGTCGTACCGCAAGGACTCGCCGCGGATCTGGTTCTGGCCGTCGCTCAGCCAGGCGTCCTGCGCGAACTCGACGAGGCCTTTGCGCACGTCGTAATCGATCCGCTTCGCGCGTCCCCGTACGAGCCGCCCGGATTTCGGATCCAGCTGCGAGAACTGTGCGGGCGTGCCGTGCACGGTCGCGCGCGCGAGCAGCTTGTCGGCGAAGGTGATGTCGGCGTCGGTGGAGCGCAGATCGCCATTGCCGAGGACGATGTGCACGTGGCCGCGGAACACCCAGTGGCTGTTGTCGAAGTCGAGCCCGGTCGCGTGCGCGAGATCCGCCGACACGGACATCGTCCCCTGCGTGATCTTCACCTTGCGGAACACCAGCTGATTGGTCCGGTAGTCGATCTCGGAGGACTGCGCCACCAGGGAAATCGGCGCCCGCAGCGCCGCCTTGGTCGGCACCACGCCCGCGGCGCGCGGTGGCGGCGCCGACCGCGCCGTCTGCGCGAGCAGCAACAGCAACAGCAACAGAGGCGGCGCCGCGGCGATCGCCGGACTACGGAACGAAGCGGCCATCGACGTTCGATTCCAGGGTGACGTTGCGGCCCTTCAGGTCGGCGACGAGTCCGCGCGCCGTCAGGGTTTGACCGGCGAAGTCGATGCGCACCGCGCTGGTGGTGCGGGCGACGGCGTCGGCCACCTCGTAGGTCATGCGCTCGCTGCGAATCACGGCGGTGCCCGGATGCTTCGGGTCGACGCCCTGCAAGCGCACGTCGCCCTGCACCTGCACGGTCTTGCCGCCGGGTGCGATATGCGCCAGATCCCCGAGCATGACCCAGGATTCCCCGCCCGGCGCCTGATAGTCGACGCGGATGTCGTGCAGTGCGACCTGCTCGCCGCCGTCGATCTGGTCGATGCGGGCGGCCGCGATGCGGATGCTCGGCGCCCCGTTCCGATCGTAGTCGGTGAGCACCGCGTCCTTCAGGTAGTAGCCCGGGCGCTGCGCCGTGCCGTTCGCCGCGGGCGTTACGCCGATGCGCCGGGGCGTGCTCAGGATCCAGGTGCTGACGGCAAGCGCGACGACCGCAAGAACGGTGAAGAACCGCAGCAGCATCAGCGACGCCCGGCGCGCGCGCGCAAGATCGCGTCGCACAGTTCGCGCACCGCGCCATGGCCGCCCTTGGCGCGGGCGACCCAGTGCGCCGCCGTCCGCACGAGGGGATGGGCGTCCGCCACCGCGGCGGCGAAGCCGACGGTGGCCATCAGGGCGAAGTCCGGCGTGTCATCGACCAGGCAAGCGGCCGCGGTCGGCCGCATGCCGAGTTTCGCGGCGAGGGACGAGAGCGCCGCGCTCTTGTCCGCGCAGCCCTGGACGAGGTGGACGATCCCGAGTTCCTGCATGCGCCGCTTGACCGCAGCCGAGCGGCGGCCGCTGATCACTGCGACGGTGACGCCGCTCGCCTGCAGCAGCTTGATGCCGTGGCCATCGCGCACGTGAAACACCTTCAAGGCCTCGCCGCGCGCGCCGAAGTACAGGCGACCGTCGGTCAGCACGCCGTCTACGTCGAGCGCCAGCAGCTCGATCTTCGCGAGCGGCGTCGGCGCGCGCGCGGTCAAACGACCCCCGCACGCATCAGGTCATGGACGTTCAGCGCGCCGACGACGCGCTCCTCGGCATCGACGACGAGCAGCGCGGTGATCCGGTGCGTCTCCATCAGCAGCAAGGCCTCGGCCGCCAAGCTCTGCATGCGGACCGTCTTGGCGTGGCGGGTCATCACCGCCTCGATCGGCGTCGCCCGCAGATCCGCCGCGCGGTCGATGGCGCGGCGCAGGTCGCCGTCGGTGAATATGCCGAGCGCCCGGCCGTCCTCGTCGACGACCGCGGTCATGCCGAGCCCCTTGCGCGACATTTCCAGGAGGCCCTCGGCGAGCGCGGTGCCGGGGCCTACGAGCGGCACGTCCGTGCCCGTGCGCATCACGTCCGTGACCCGAAGCAGCCGCCGGCCGAGTTTGCCAGCCGGATGCGAACGGGCGAAGTCCTCCTCGGTGAATCCCCGCGCCTCGAGCAGCGCGACCGCGAGGGCATCGCCGACCGCGAGCGCGGCGGTCGTGCTCGCCGTCGGCGCGAGGTTCAAGGGACAGGCCTCGGCCGGCACGCCGATGTGCAGGTGGACGGTCGCTGCGCGCGCAAGCGTGGATCGGGGATCACCGGTGAGAGCGATGAGCGGCACGCCGAGACGCTTGATCCCCGGCACGATCGCCAGGACCTCCCCGGTCTCTCCGGAGTTCGACAGCGCGAGCAGCGCGTCGTCGCGGGTGATCATGCCGATGTCGCCATGGCTCGCCTCGCCGGCATGGACGAAGAACGCGGGTGTGCCCGTGCTGGCGAGCGTCGCCGCGATCTTGCCGGCGACGTGGCCGGATTTGCCGAGGCCGGTGACCACGATGCGCCCGCGACAGGACAGGCAGATGCGGCAGGCATGCGCGAATTCGCCGCCGAGCCGCGGCAGTTGCGCCCGCAGGCCGTCGATTTCGACCGAAACGGCCCGCCGGGCCGCCGCGATCAGCGCATCGTCGGTAATTTCGCCTGGCATGCGCGAATGATACCGCGGTTCCGCGCCCCGCGTGGCTGCGCCACGGCGCGCCTTCTCTAGTAAACTGCCCGGAATCGCTTCGATTCGCAGGAGGCCGGAGATGGACCCGCAACAGCTCGCCGGAATGATCCGCGCCGGTCTCGCCGGCAGCACGGCGACCGTCGTCAGCGACGACAACGTGCATTTCGAGGCGGTGGTCGTCGCCGGCGCCTTCGCCGGCAAGCGCGCGCTGCAGCGCCATCAGCTCGTCTACGCGACGCTCGGCGCGGCAATGGGCACCGAGATCCACGCGCTCGCGCTCAAGGTCTACACGCCCGAGGAATACGCGGCGCAAAGCCGCGGCTGACCTCCTTGGACAAATTGCAGATCCACGGCGGCATCGCACTCGAAGGCGAAATTCGCATCTCGGGCGCGAAGAATGCGACGCTGCCGATCCTCGCGGCCTGTTTGCTCGCCGACGGCCCCGTGATCGTGTCGAACGTACCGCACCTGCAGGACGTCACGACGATGATCGAGCTGCTCGGCCGCATGGGCGTCGCCGTGACCCTCGACGAACGAATGCGCGTCGAGGTGGATGGATCGACGATCCGCGAACACTTCGCACCCTACGAGCTCGTCAAGACCATGCGGGCCTCGATCCTGGTGCTCGGCCCGCTGCTCGCGAGGTTCGGTCAGGCCGACGTATCCCTGCCGGGCGGCTGCGCGATCGGCGCGCGGCCGGTGAACATCCACGTCGCGGGCCTGCAGGCGATGGGCGCCGACATCCACATCGAGAACGGCTACATCAAGGCGCGCGCGAGCCGGCTCAAGGGCGCGCGCCTGGTGCTGGAGACCGTGACGGTCACGGGCACGGAGAACCTGATGATGGCGGCGGCCCTCGCCGACGGTCGCACGGTGCTGGAGAACGCCGCGCGCGAGCCCGAGGTGGTGGATCTGGCGAATTTCCTGATCGCCATGGGGGCGAGGATCCAGGGCGCCGGCAGCGACAAAATCGTGATCGACGGGGTCGAGCGCCTGCACGGCACCGCCTACGAAGTTCTGCCGGATCGGATCGAGACCGGCACCTACCTGGTCGCCGCCGCGATCACCGGCGGGCACGTCCGCGTCAAGAACACGCGGCCGGAGCACCTGGACGCGGTCATCGGCAAGCTGCAGGAGGCCGGCGCCACCGTCGCCACCGGCGAGAACTGGATCGAGGTCGACATGCGCGGCCGGCGGCCACGTGCGGTGGACATCCGCACCGCGCCGTATCCGGCGTTCCCGACCGACATGCAGGCCCAGTTCGCGGCGTTGAACACGGTCGCCACCGGTGTCGGCACGATCATCGAGACGGTGTTCGAGAACCGCTTCATGCACATGCTCGAGATGCGGCGCATGGGCGCCGAGATCCGGCTGGAGGGCAACACCGCGATCATCAAGGGCGTCGAGCGGCTGACGGCCGCGCCGGTGATGGCGACGGATCTGCGCGCGTCCGCCAGCCTGATCCTCGCCGCCTTGATCGCCGAAGGACGGACCGAGATCGAACGCATCTACCACATCGACCGCGGCTACGAGGCGATCGAGGAGAAATTCCAGGCGCTCGGCGCGAAGATCCGGCGTACGCCCGGCTGATCCGCAGCCGCCGGCCACCGCTCAATGCGGCGTGTTCGCCTCGCCGGTCGGCCGCTCGAGCACCGCGAAGCGGTAGGTAAACGGCGTGAGGCCGTGCTGGCCCGAGAGCTCGACGATCGTCCCGGGCTGCAACGCGGCCACCCGGCTCACCAGCTCGAGCGCGCTGGTGATCGGTGCGCCGTTCAGCGCGGTGATCAAGTCGCCCGGCCGCACGCCGGCCTCGTAGGCGGGGCTCTTGACCAGGATGTTGACGACTGTGATGCCGCCGTGAGGCATGCCGAGCTGCGCCGCCTGCGCGTTGCTGATCTCCTGCGGCGAGAGGCCGAGCCAGCCGCGGATCACGTGACCGTACTCGAGGATCTGCTTCATGACTCCGCGCACCAGGTTGACGGGGATCGCGAAGCCGATGCCCTGCGGCCCGCCGTAGGCGCGGTTCAACACGGCGGTGTTGATGCCGATCAGTTCGCCGCGGGCGTTGATCAGTGCGCCCCCGGAATTGCCGGGATTGATCGCCGCGTCGGTCTGGATGAAGTTCTCGAACGTCGCGAGGCCGAGCTGGCCGCGGCCCTTCGCGCTGACGATGCCCTGCGTCACCGTCTGGCCGAGCCCATACGGATCGCCGATCGCGAGAGCGATGTCGCCGACGCGCAGCGTGTCGGAGCGGCCGAGCGGCATCACCGGCAGCTTGTCGAGCGCGATGTGCAGCACCGCCAGATCGGTATCCGGATCCTCGCCGACGATCTTCGCCTCGGCGGTGCGCCCGTCCGCGAGTTGCACCATGATCGACTCGGCGCCGGCGATTACATGCCGATTGGTCACGATGGTGCCGTTGGCATTGACGATCACGCCGGATCCGAGGCTGCGCTCGACCCGCTGCCGGTAGGTCGGCCAGAGATCGCCGAACAGTTGTGCGAGCGGCGGCGCCTGGGTCTGCTCGGTGACGAGGCGCGCCGTGTAGATATTGACCACGGCCGGTGCCGCGCGCGCCACCGCGTCGGCGAAACTCGCGACGACGATCCCGCGCCCGCCGGCCGGCGGCGCCGTGGCGTCCGGCAGGGGTCGGTGCCGACCTGCAGACTGCGCCGCCCTCACCATCGAACGCGACGGATCGGTGCGCGGCACGCCGAGCAGCGCGGGCTTCCACCAGACGATCAGGAATCCGGCCGCGAGGCCGAGGATGATCGCGCGGACCAAGAATTTCAGGAGCGAGCGCGCTGTCTGCAAAACGATTTCCCGCACGAGAAGGTTCGAGCGCCGAACGGCCGACGGCCCGGGGGCACTGCGTCGGAGCGACGTCGGTGTCGGCGCTTGCGCCGCGCAGCCCGCAGCCAACGTCGCCTGGCGTGTATAATGCGCCCTCGACCGGCAATGTTAAACACCACCGTCCCACGGGGAGCGGAAAAGTTTTGTCAATTGCACGTCAGCGTGCAGTTATTCGCCATGGCAAGGGGTAATCGGAATGGTTGATCAGATCGATCACAGTCGGCGCCGGTTGTTGACAGTAGCCACCGTCGGAACCGGGGCGATCGGCGTGGCGTTCGCGGCGGCGCCGTTCCTTGCTTCGTGGCAGCCGAGCGCGCGCGCGAAGGCGCTCGGCGCGCCGTCCGAGGTCGACGCCTCCAAGCTCGAACCGGGTCAGATGGTCGTCGTCCCCTGGCGGGGCCAGCCGATCTACGTCGTGCGCCGGACGAAGGACATTCTCGATCACCTCAACGACCACAATGATCTGCTGGCCGACCCGAATTCCGAGGATTCCCTGCAGCCGGCGTACATCAAGGCGAGCGGGCCGGTGCGCGCGCGCCTCCCCGAGTACTGGGTCGGGCTCGGTGTCTGCACCCACCTCGGCTGCGCGCCGAGCGGCGCGTTCAAGCGGCGCGGCGAGTTCCAGATCGCCGGGGTCGACCTCGGCAAGGACTGGCCCGGCGGTTACTACTGCCCGTGCCACGGTTCGAAGTACGACGCTTCCGGGCGGGTATTCAAGAACGTGCCGGCGCCGAAGAACCTCACGATCCCGCCCTATGCGATCGGCAAGGATCTGCACATCGTCATCGGCGTCGACGACGTGTCGCAGAAGTCGTAAATTTCGCAGGAGAGGTTCAACGATGTCCGCATCATCCGATTCCAGCGGCAACGAGCCGGGCCGGGGCCTCCTCGGCTGGATCGACCAGCGCTTTCCGCTCTCCCGGCTCTGGAAGGAGCAACTGGCCGAGTACTATGCGCCGAAGAATTTCAACTTCTGGTATTACTTCGGTTCGCTCGCGCTCCTCGTGCTCGTCAACCAGATCGTCACCGGCATCTTCCTGACGATGAGCTACAAGCCCTCGGCGGCCGAGGCGTTCGCCTCCGTCCAGTACATCATGACCGACGTCAAATGGGGCTGGCTGATCCGCTACATGCACACGACCGGCGCATCGGCGTTCTTCATCATCGTGTATCTGCACATGTTCCGCGGGCTGATGTACGGCTCGGCGCGCAAACCGCGCGAGTTGATCTGGATCTTCGGCTGCCTGATCTTCGTCCTGCTGATGGCGGAGGCCTTCATGGGCTATGTGCTGCCCTGGGGCAACATGAGCTTCTGGGGCGCGCAGGTCATCACCTCGCTCTTCGGCAGCCTGCCGGTGATCGGCGCCGGCCTCGTCCAGTGGATCCGCGGCGACTACGTGATCGCCGATGCGACGGTCAACCGCTTCTTCGCGCTGCACGTCGCGGCCCTGCCGCTCGCGCTGATCTTCCTCGTGGTTGCGCACGTGATGGCGCTGCACGAAGTCGGCTCGAACAATCCCGACGGCATCGAGATCAAGAAGCACAAGGGCGCCGACGGCCATCCGCTCGACGGGATTCCGTTTCATCCCTACTACACGGTCAAGGATCTGGTCGGCGTCGCCGGATTCCTGCTGCTGTTCTGCGGCGTGATCTTCTTCGAACCGACCTTCGGCGGCTTCTTCCTGGAACGGGCGAATTTTACGCCGGCCAATCCGCTGCTGACCCCGCCCGACATCACGCCGGTCTGGTACTTCACGCCATTCTACGCGATGCTGCGCGCCGTACCGTCGTTCGCCGGCACCCAGGTCTGGGGTGTGCTCACCATGGGCGCGGCCATCGTGATCCTGTTCTTCGTCCCGTGGCTGGACCGATCGCCGGTCAAGTCGATTCGCTACAAGGGCCCCATATACAAGATCATGCTCACGCTGTTCGTCCTGGCGTTCATCACGCTCGGCGATGTCGGCATGCATCACCCCGCCGGCATCTATCCGCTGCTCGCGAGGGTCGGCACCGCGGTCTACTTCGCGTTCTTCTTGCTGATGCCCTGGTACACGAAAATCGACCGGGTGAAGCCGGTGCCGGAGAGGGTCACGGGACATGTTTAAGCGATTCTTGTTGATGGCGTCGATTCTCCTGCCGGGTGCGACCGTCCTCGCGCAAGAGGCGTATCCGCTGCAGCACTTCGACACGAACATCAACGACAGCCAATCCCTGCAGCGCGGCGCGCGCGACTTCATGAACTACTGTTCGGGCTGCCACTCGCTGCAGTACCTGCGGTACAACCGGATGGCCAAGGATCTGAAGATTCCGCTGCCCGAGTTGCGGCAGAATCTGATGTTCACCTCGACCAAACCGTTCGTGCACATCGTCTCGGCGATGCCGCCGGCCGATGCGGTCAAGTGGTTCGGCGTCGCGCCTCCGGACCTGACCTTGATGGCCAAATTCATGGGCACCGATTACATCTATTCCTTCCTCGAAGGCTTCTATGCCGATCCGTCCCGGCCCTGGGGCGTCAACAACATCTACAAACCGAACGTGGCCATGCCGTTCGTGCTGGCGTCGCTGCAGGGCGTGCAGAAGCCGGTCTACAAGAGCGTGACGGGCCCCGACGGCCACGCCCGCATGCAACTCGCCGGGGTCGCGCCGGGCACGGCGGGATCGATGACGCCGGCGCAGTACGATCAATTCGTCGGCGACGTCACCAATTTCCTCAACTATGCGGCGGAACCGATCAAGGCGAAGCGCGAATCGATGGGCGTGTTCGTCATGCTGTTTCTCCTGGCGTTCTTCGTCTTCGCGTATCTGTTGAAGAAGGAATATTGGAAGGACGTGCACTGAAACCGCGGCCGCGCGCGCGCGCGGCCCCTCGCGCAACGCGCTGGAGCAGCCGCATCGCCATCAGGAGACAGTGTTCGTGGCACGCCGGGCGGTGATGACCTTGTTCTCGGGACCGGCCGACCCCTGGAGTCACCGGGCGCGGCTCGTGCTCGCCGAGAAGGGCATCACGATCGACGTCGTGAGCGCGGAGGTCGGCAAGCTGCCCGATGATCTGCTCGACCTGAATCCGTATCACAGCCTGCCGACGCTGGTCGACCGCGATCTCGTCCTGTACGACTCGCGGGTCATCATCGATTACCTGGACGAGCGATTTCCGCATCCACCGCTGATGCCGATCGATCCGGTCACGCGTGCCCAGTTCCGGGTGGCGCTCTATCGGGTCGAGCGCGACTGGTATGGAATGGCCGCGGACATCCGCGCCGACCCGCAGGGCAAGGGGGCCGCGCAGGCGCGCAGGATCCTCGGCGAGGCGATCGCCGCGAGCGCCGAGGTGTTCAAGGCGAAGCCCTTCTTTCTCAGCGACGAGTTCTCGCTGGTCGATGCGAGCATCGCGCCGATCCTGTGGCGTCTGCCGTTCTACGGCATCGAACTGCCGCCGCCGGCGCAGCCCATCGTGAAGTACATGAATGCAATCTTCTGCCGGCCGGCGTTTCGCGCCTCGCTCACCGAGGCCGAACGGAGCATGCGGCAGTGAAGGCGCGGCGCCCCTACTTGCTGCGCGCGCTGCACGAATGGATCAGCGACAGCGGCGAGACGCCGCACGTCGTCGTCGATGCGACGCTCGACGGGGTCGTCGTGCCGCGCCCCTACGTCAAGGACGGCAAGATCGTGCTGAACGTGAGTTACACGGCGACGCAGTCGCTGAAGCTCGGCAACGACGCGCTCAGCTTCGCGGCGCGGTTCGGCGGCTCGAGCTTCGCCGTCCATGTGCCGGTGCGCGCCGTGCTCGGTATCTACTCGCGCGAGACGGGGCAGGGAATGATCTTTCCGGACGGCGACGCCGATCCGGATCCGGGCGATTCGCCGGCGACGCCGGCGCCGCAAGCCGGCAACGCCGGCGGCAGGACGTCCAAGCGGCCGAAGTTGCAGGTCGTCAAATGAGGCCGGCGCCGCGGCCGCCGCGAAAGGCATCCTTGATCCAGATGATCTCGGGCGCCGCGTCCGGCCGTCCCTGGATACCGACCACGTCGAAGCGCACGCAGGCGTAGCGCCAGCGCCGCGTCCGCAGCAGCAAAACGGCGGTCGCGCGCATGATCCGCCGGCGTTTCGCCGCGGTCACGGAGGCGAGCGCCCCGCCGAAGCGCGTGCCGGAGCGCTGACGGACCTCGACGACCACCAGGAACCCGGCGTCTGCGCAGACCAGATCCAGCTCGCCCTGCCGGCAGCGGAAATTGCGCAGCAGCACCGCGAGACCCCGCGCCTCGAGAAAGGCCGCGGCGAGACGCTCGGCCGCGGCGCCGCGGTCGTGGCGAGGGTCGGGTGGCGCGGCGGCGGCGGAATCATCGCGCATCGGCACAGTGTGTGCCGCTGGCGCCGCGCGGGCACGGCCGATTCCTGGCGATTCGATGCAGAAACGCCGCGGTGGCGGCAGCTGCCGCGGATCGCTAGAGAGGCTGCGGCACCCCGTCGCGGATCTGTGCCCAGTCGAGGCCGCGGCGGATCCGATCCTGCGCGTCCAAGCGCAGCCGGCCGGTCATGCCGGAAATCTCGGCGCCGCCGGTGAAATAGCCCGAGCGCAGTGCCGGCACCAGACGGTACGCGTCGAAGCCGAAGGCGTACAGCCGGTCCCAGCGCGTAGTGCGCGCCGGCCAGGCCGAGTGCACCGTATGGCGGATCGCGGCGGTCACCGGGTCGTCGGAGAGCATCCACGGCATGTCGGGAAAGCGCATGCCGTCGACGTCGGAATTGGCGGACGCACCCGGCGCGTACCCGTCGGGCATCGAGTAGACGGGAACGTCGCCGGCGAAGAGGAATTTGAGCTGGGGGATGAGCAGCCGGGTGATACTCGGCGGCCCGGCGATGAAGACGAAGGCGGCGTCCGGGCGATGCGTCGCGGCCTGACCCCTGATCTGGTGAATCTGCAGCTCCGAGCGGATGATGTCGGAGAAGTCGATCTGCCCCGGTTCGTAGTTCTGCAATGCGAGCACCGCGCCGCCGAGGCGGGTCAGTTCCTGGGTAAAGGCGCGCTCGACGCGCTGGCCCCAGTCGCCGTCCGGCACGATCGCGACGCCCCGCAGCCGGCCGTCGGCGATGAGCCGCCGGGCGACGATCCGCGCCTCGTCCTCGGGGCGCAGCGCGAATTGATAGAACTCACGCGGCGCGGGGATGGAATCGGGCAGGAAGTTCAGCGCGAGGATCGGCACGCGGCCTGACGCGAGCGGCGCGATCGCGGCGACACTCCCCTTGGTCAGCGGTCCGACGATGAAATCGGCGCCGCCCGCGATCGCCTGGGCGTAGGCATCGGCGACCGGCGTCGCGGCGACGTCGTAGATTTTGACTTGCGGACGCGATGCCGCATCCTGCTGGAAATAGGCGGCGATGAAGCCGTCGCGGACCGCAATGCCGGCGTCTTCAGCGGCGCCGGAGAGCGGCAGGAGCAGGGCGACGTGGCGCGGGAATGCGCTGACGGCGCGCACCTGCGACTGCGCGGCCGCGGCCACCGTGGCCGTGGCGGGGTGATCGGGGAATTGCGCCCGCCACGCGGCCAGCGCCGCGGACACGCGCATCGGGTTGCGTTCGAGTTCGAGCGCGACCGAGCCGAGCGCGAGCCACCCGGCGACGAGGGGCCCCGCGTTGCGGGGCGGCGCGAAGGAATCGCCGTGGACGGCCGCGACGCGAATCCGCGCGAACAGTTCGTCGCGGTTTGCGCGGATCGCGGCCGGATCCGTGAGCCAGCGCTCCCGCGCGACGTACGCGCGCACCCCGGCCGCGGTGTTGCCGACCAGGAACTCGCCGCTGCCGCGCAGCCGCCAGTATTGCCGCGCCTGAGGCGCGTCCTGCGGCGCGGGAATTCGCGCGAGTTCGCCGAGCGCACCGGCGCCGTCGCCGCCGTTGAGCGCGACCGCTGCGCCGACCAGCGCTCGCAGCACGGGGAGCTTCACGCGCGCGGCCGGCGAGACCGCGGCGAGCGCCTGCCGTGCCGCGGCGGGGTTGCCCGACAAGAGCCACTGTTCCGCGCTCTGCAGCTCGTCGTAATCGTGGTCCGGCGAGTTCGGCACGGCAAGCGCCGCGTAGGCCTGCGCGGCCTGCGCGTGGCGTCCCTGCCGCGCCAGCCGGCCGGCGTCGCTGCGCGCGCTCGCCGGCGTCTCGACCGGCGCGACGAGGCTGCAGCCCGCGAGCGCGAGGCCTGCGCACAAGGCGATGCAGATCATCGTCGATGGACGCCGGCGGAACGCTGCCATACGCTTCGAATCCTTCTGCCGCATTTGACCCCGAGGCGCGAATTATAGTGGCAAACACTCCTCCCGGCAGACTGTACGTGGTGGCGACGCCAATCGGCAATCTTGGCGACCTGAGTCCGCGGGCGCGGCAGACGCTCGAGGCTTGTGCGCTCGTCGCGGCCGAAGACACCCGGCACAGTGCGGCGCTGCTGCGTCACTTCCAGATCGCGACGCCGCTCCTGTCCTTGCACGAACACAATGAGCGGCGGCGCACGCCCGCGTTGCTCGCGCGGCTCGCCGCCGGGGCCGACGTCGCCCTGATCAGCGATGCCGGCACCCCCGCGATCAGCGATCCGGGCTTCGAGCTGGTGCGCGCGGCCGCCGCCGCGGGCATCGAGGTCGTCGCGGTGCCGGGTCCGTGCGCGGCGATCGCGGCGTTGTCGATCGCGGGCTTGTCGACCGCGGAATTCTCGTTCCTCGGCTTTTTGCCGGCGCGATCGGCCGCGCGGCGCGGGCGCCTCGCGCAACTCAGCGAAGAGCCCCGGACGCTAATCTTCCACGAATCGCCGCATCGCTTGCGCGAGATGCTCGAGGACTGCGCGGGCGCGCTCGGCGGTTCGCGGCAGGCGGCGCTCGGGCGCGAATTGACCAAGCTGCACGAACAGGTGCATCGCGGCACGCTCGCCGATCTCGCCGCGCGTGCCGCGCGCGAACCGGACCTGGCGCGCGGCGAAATCGTGGTCGTGATCGAAGGCGCGCCCGCGGCGCCGGCAGCGGGCGGCGCGGAACTCGACCGCGTGCTGCGCGCGCTGCTCGAGGAACTGCCGCTCGCGCAGGCTGCGCGGCTCGCGGCACGCATCGCCGGCGCGCGCGGCAACGCGGCCTACCGCCGCGCGCTCGAGCTGCGCGACGGATCCGGCTCGCAATAATCCGGGCTTTTGTTACTCTGTCGCCCTAGAGAGTCGGCCAGACAGTCGCTGTGCGCGCAGGTGCATGGAGGAAAGTCCGGGCTCCATCGGGCAAGGTGCCAGGTAACGCCTGGGGGGCGCGAGCCCACGGAAAGTGCAACAGAAAGATACCGCCAAAGCGCCGCAAGGCGCCGGCAAGGGTGAAATGGTGCGGTAAGAGCGCACCGCGCCGTTGGCAACAACGGTGGCACGGCAAACCCCACCTGGAGCAAGACCAAATAGGGAAGCATGCGGTGCCGATGGCCGCAAACTGTGGCCCACAGGGGCTTCCGGGTAGGTCGCTCGAGGTGCGCGGCGACGCGCATCCCAGAGGAATGACTGTCCACGACAGAACCCGGCTTAACGGCCGACTCTCTTCTCTCGACACCTCGCCCCGGGGTGTGCGCGATCGCCGCCGGCAGGGCGCGGCACGCGTCGATTCCAACTGGCGCCGATCATGCGGCAAATTCCAGAAAGCGCTCCTAACGGTCTGAATTAAAAGCTCGCGGCCCCCGCGAACGCGTTGTTGGATCGGCAAATGTGACCTAAGTCACTGTCCTTGCGAGTTTTTTTTAACATAAGCCGTTGACAGTCCGAGGCACGGATCCCTATAGTGGCGATGAGTGGGAAAAAGTGGGAGATAATGGGTTTTCGCGACCCTTTCAGCGATGTTCCGCGGCGCCAACAAACTGACTCTCGATGCCAAAGGTCGGATCGTGATGCCGACCCGGTATCGCGAACGGCTGCAGGAACTGTGCGGCGGCCGCTTGGTGGTCACGGTCGACAAGGATCGATGCCTGCTGCTCTACCCGCTGTCCGACTGGGAGGTCATCGAGCGCAAGTTGATGCAATTGCCGACGCTCAATCCGCAGGCGCGGCGGCTGCAGCGACTGATGGTCGGTCACGCGACCGACATCGAGCTCGACGGTCACGGGCGCCTGCTGCTGCCGCCGAAGCTGCGCGAGTTCGCAATGCTCGCGCGCGATGCGATGTTGATCGGACAGGGTATGCGGTTCGAACTCTGGGATGAGGCGCGCTGGGATGCACGGCGGGACGAATGGCTGGCGGGCGAGGAATCGGCGGGCGATCTGCCGACCGAGCTCGAAACGCTGACGCTCTGAACGGTCGCGATCGACGGTGGAGCGCGGGGAGCAATGAGCGGCTGGGATTTTGCCCAAGGGGCGCACCTGCCGGTTCTGGTGGTGGAGGCGGTGGCGGCTTTGAACGTGAAGCCGGACGGTGTGTACATGGACGCGACCTTCGGCCGCGGCGGACATGCCGGCGCAATACTCGGTGAGCTTGCCGCCGACGGCAGGCTGCTGTGCCTCGACCGCGATCCGACCGCGGTCGCCGCGGCGCGCGCGCAATTCGCCGCCGATCCGCGGGTCGCGATCTTCCTCGCGCCCTTCTCGGCGCTCGCCGCCTGCGTCGATCGCGTCCGGCCGCAACTGCGGTTGGACGGCATCCTGTTCGATCTAGGGGTTTCCTCGCCGCAGCTCGACGATCCGGCGCGCGGCTTCAGCTTCATGCAGGACGGTCCGCTCGACATGCGCATGGACGGCAGCGGCGGCCCGAGCGCCGCCGATGTGCTCAATCGGGCCGGGGCCGCGGAACTCGCACGGATCTTCCGCGAGTTCGGCGAAGAGCGCTTCGCGATGCGCATCGCGCGCGCGATCGTCGCTGACCGCAAGAGCGAGCCGTTCCGGCGAACCTTGCAGCTTGCGCAGATGATCGCCCGGGTCTGCCCGACGCGGGAACGGCACAAACACCCGGCAACACGCGTCTTCCAGGCACTGCGGATCCACGTCAACGACGAGCTCGCAGAACTCGAGGCGGGACTCGCCGCGGCGCTCGAGCGCCTCGAGCCGCGCGGGCGCCTCGCGGTGATCAGCTTTCACTCGCTCGAGGATCGCATCGTCAAGCGCTTCCTGCAGCGACAGTCCGCGACCGACCCCATGTATGCGGGCCTTCCGCACATTCCGCCGCAGGCCCGGCCGCGCCTGCGGCTGGTTGGCAAGTCGATCGTGCCCGGCGCCGAGGAGATCGAGCGCAATCCGCGGGCCCGCAGCGCGCGGCTGCGCGTCGCGGAGCGGCTGGAACAGGATCTGGCCGCATGAGCGAGCGCCGAATCCTCGCCGTCCTGCTGCCGGTGCTCTGGTTCGCCGTGCTGATCTCGGCGACCTCGGTCGTCTATGAGCGCTATCAGGCGCGTCTCTTGTTCACCCGGCTCGAAGCGTTGAACGCCCGGCGCGACGCGCTCGACACCGAGCTCGGCCGTCTCGAATTGGAGGAGAGCACCTGGTCGTCGAACGCCCTGGTGGAGCGGATGGCCGGCAGCAAGCTGCACATGGTGATGCCGCAACCGGCCGACGTGCGGATCGTGCGTCCGTGAAGGCGCGTTCCACCGCTCAGGACGGTCGCCTCAAGACTTACCGCTGGCGGTCGGCGCTGGTGCTCGTGCTGGTGCTCGCCGGCGCCGCGCTGCTCGCCGCGCGCGCGGTCGAATTGCAGGTGCTCGATCATGCATTCCTGCTCAAGCAGGGCGACGAGCGCGCGCTGCGGGTCGTGACGATCGCCGCCCACCGCGGCGAGATCCTCGATCGCAACGGCGAGCCGCTCGCGATCAGCACGCCGCTCGACAGCGTCTGGGTCAATCCGCAGGTGATCAACCGGCACAGCGAGGATCTGCCGGTTCTCGCGCGGGCCCTGCACCAGCGGGAGCGCTCGCTTGCGCGCCGGATCAGCAGCCATCTCGATCGCGAGTTCCTGTACCTCGTCCGCCACCTGCCGCCGGCGCAAGCCGCGCAGATCAAGGCGCTCGGGATTCCGGGGCTATACCTGATGCGCGAGTACCAGCGCTTCTACCCGGCGGGCGAAGTCGCCGGCCACGTCGTCGGCTTCACGACGATCGATGACCGCGGTCAGGACGGACTCGAGCTCAGCTATGACCAGATATTGACCGGCGCCGACGGTGCCAAGCGCGTCCTGCAGGACATGTACGGCGATTATGTGCAGGACGTCGGTCTCATTCGTGCGCCGCGCCCGGGGCGCGACCTCGTGACCAGCATCGACCTGCGGATCCAGTACCTGGCATACCGGGCGCTCAAAGGGGCGATCCAGCGCTATCACGCGCGCGCCGGGTCCGTGACGGTGATCGATTGCAACACCGGCGAGGTGCTGGCGATGGTCGACCAACCGTCGTTCAATCCGAACGACCGCGAGCAGTACCAGCCGCGGCTGTATCGTAATAGGGCCGCGACCGACATGCTCGAGCCGGGTTCGAGCGTGAAACCCTTCATCATGGCCGCCGCCCTCGCTTCGGGCGAGTATCGCGCCGACAGCATCGTCGATACCTCGCCGGGATATCTTAAGGTCGGCGACAAGGTCTTCGAAGACGAGCAGGATCTGGGGCCGATCGATCTCGCGACGATCCTCGCGAAATCCAGCAACGTCGGCGCGGCGAAGATCGCGCTGTCCCTGCCACCGGAGCTGATCTGGAAGACGCTGACGAATCTCGGTTTCGGCCAGGTCACCGGCAGCGACTTTCCGGGTGAATCCGCCGGCATCCTGACGAGCTACCCGCATTGGCGGCCGATCGAGATCGCGACCCTGTCGCACGGCTACGGCCTCTCGGTGACGCCGCTGCAGCTCGCGCACGCCTACGCGACGATCGGCGCCTTCGGCCTCGAACGTCCGGTGAGCTTCGTGCGCGTCACCGCGCCGGTCCCCGGCGTGCGCGTGATCCGCGCGAGCATCGCGCGCTCGCTGGTCGGCTTGATGGAAGGGGTCGTCACCGCCGAGGGCACGGCGCCGCTCGCCGCGGTCGTCGGCTATAAGGTCGCCGGCAAGACCGGCACCGCCTGGATGGCCGACGACGGCGGCTATTCGACGCACAAATACATGGCGATCTTCGCCGGTCTCGTGCCCGCCTCGCACCCGCGGCTCGCGACCGTCGTCGTCATCGACCAGCCGAGCGGGCCGCTCTACTACGGCGGCCAGGTCGCGGCGCCCGTGTTCTCGAGCGTCATGACCGGCGCCATGCGCCTGCTCGACGTGGCGCCCGACGACCTCGAGAACGTGCCGGCGGCGAGACTCGTGCGCCTCAACGAGACGCCGTGAACGCGTGCAAGCACATTGATCGACCGGTCCGGCTCGAATCGCTCCTCGAGGGCGTCGCGCCGATTCCGCAGACCGCCGTCGCCGTGGTCGATCTGACCCAGGATAGCCGCGAGGCGCGTCCGGGCAGCTTGTTTCTCGCATTGCGGGGCCGCACTTCGCATGGCCTCGCGCATTGCGCCGACGCGGTGCGCCGCGGCGCGGTGGCGGTGCTGTGGGAGCAGGACGGACGGGGCGAGGCGCCGGCGCTGCCGCCGGGGGTGTTCGCCGCGCCGGTCGCGCAGCTCGCTCGCCACGCCGGTGCGATCGCCGACCGCTTCTTCGACCGGCCCTCGGCGTCGTTGCGCATTTTCGCGATCACCGGCACGAACGGCAAGACGACCTGCGCGTACCTGCTCGCGCAGGCCTCGAACCGGCGCGGCGTGCCGGCCGGCTACGCCGGCACGATCGGCTGGGGGCGGATCGGCGAGCTCGAGCCGCAGACGCACACCACACCGGACGTGGTCGGCGTGCATCGGCGGCTCGCGGCGATGCGCGCCGCCGGGGTGCGCGACGTGGCGATGGAGGTGTCCTCGCACGCGCTCGATCAGCACCGGGTCGACGGCGTGCGCTTCAGCTGCGCCGCGTTCACCAATCTGAGCCGCGACCACCTCGATTATCACGCGACGATGCAGGCCTACGCCGAGGCGAAATCGCGGCTGTTCGCGTTTCCCGGCCTGCAGCAGATCGTGCTCAACGTCGCCGACCCCTTCGGTCGCGAGCTCGCGCGGCGCCATGCGGCGCGTGCGCCGCTCACTGCGGTCTGGGTCGGCGACGCCGGTGACGCCGCCGCCGCCGCGGCGCTCGCGCCGCGCCGCTTGCACGCAAGCGAAGTCGCGGCGCAAGCGCGCGGCATGCGCATCGAGATCGAGGGCACGTACGGCCGGGCGACGCTGCACTCGCGATTGATCGGCCGGTTCAACGCCGAGAATTGCGCGCTGGTGCTCGGCTGTCTCGCCGCCGCCGGCGCGCCCTTGCCCGAGGCCGCCGCCGCGCTCGGCGGGTGTACGCCTCCGCCCGGGCGCATGCAACCCGTCGCGGCCGAGAGCGCAGACCGGGCGCTCGCGGTCATCGACTACGCGCACACGCCGGCTGCGCTCGGCCAGGCGCTCGCGGCGCTGCGGGAGCACTGCCGCGGCGCCCTGTGGTGCGTGTTCGGCTGCGGCGGCGATCGCGACGCCGGCAAGCGGCCGCTGATGGGTGCAATCGCCGACCAGCTCGCCGACCGCCTGATCATCACCGACGACAACCCCCGCTCGGAGGACCCGGCGTCGATCGTGCAGGCGATCCTTGCGGGCGTGAAGGCGCATGCGCCGCGCGTGCTGCACGACCGGGCGCTCGCGATCGCGACGGCGCTAGGCGAGGCGGCCGCCGGCGACGTCGTGCTGATCGCCGGCAAGGGCCACGAGGATTATCAGATCTACGGCGCCGAGCGGCGGCCTTTCAGCGACCTGCGCGAAGCGCGCCGCAACCTCGGGGAGGCGGCGTGAACCGGCGCCTGCTGGATGCGGCACGCGCGGTCGGCGGACGGCTGGTCGGCGCCGATGCGCCGTTCTGCGCCGTGTCGACCGACAGCCGCACGCTCGAGGCCGGCGCGTTGTTCGTCGCCCTGCGCGGACCGAACTTCGACGGCGCCGACTTCGTCGCGGCGGCGGCCGCGGCCGGTGCGGCCGGTGCGCTCGTCGAGCGGCAATTGCCGCTGGCGCTGCCGCAGCTCGTCGTCGGCGACGCCTTGCGCGCGCTGCAGGCGCTCGCGCGCGCCTGGCGCGGGCAATTCCGGCTGCCGGTCGTCGCCGTCGCGGGCAGCAACGGCAAGACGAGCACGAAGGAGATGATCGGCGCAATCCTCGCGCGGCGCGGTCCGTGTCTCGCAACGCGCGGCAATCTCAACAATCACATCGGTGTGCCCTTGACCCTGCTGCGGCTCGAGGCCGCGCATGTCGCCGCGGTCGTCGAGATCGGCGCAAACCGCATCGGCGACGTCGCGGCGCTGCTGCCGCTGGTGCGGCCGACCGCGGGCCTCGTGACGAACGCCGGCGCCGAGCACCTGCAGGGCTTCGGCGACCTCGAGGGCGTCGCGCGCGGCGAAGGCGAGACGATCGCCGGCCTCGAGGCGGGCGCGAGCGCAGTGATCAATGCCGACGACGCCTACGCGCAGTACTGGCGCGGGCTCGCCGGTGCGCGGCGTGTGGTGAGCTTCGGACTCGGTGACGGCGCGGACTTTCGTGCGCGCGAGCCGCACCTCGGGATCGAGCGCGGCGAGTTCGTGCTGCGCTTCACGCTCGACTGCCCGCTCGGCGAGGCGCCGATCGTGATGCGTGCCGGCGGCATGCACAACGTGATGAACGCGGCCGGCGCCGCCGCGGCCGCCGCGGCCGCCGGGGCGGCGCTCGATGAGATTGTCGCCGGTCTCGCCGAGTTTCGCGCCGTCGCCGGCCGGCTGCAGCTCAAGCCCGGTGCGCACGACAGCTGGATCATCGACGATTCGTACAACGCCAATCCGAGCTCCGTGCGCGCCGGGCTCGATGTGCTCGGCGGCCTCGCCGGCGTCAAGTGGCTGGTGCTCGGCGAGATGGGCGAGCTCGGCGCGAGTGCCGCGGCGAGCCACGCCGAGATCGGCGCCTACGCCCGCTCGCGCGGGGTCGTGCGCCTGTTCGGCCTCGGGCCGCTGTCGCTGCGCGCGGTCGAGGCCTTCGGCGGCGGCGCCGAGTGGTTCGGCGACGCCGAGGCGTTGACCGGCCGTCTGCTCGCGCAGATCGGCCCGGGCATCACGCTGCTCGTCAAGGGCTCGCGGCTCAACCGCCTGGAGCGCGTGGTCGCGGCGCTCACGGCCACGGCGGCGGGTCCCGCCGTGCGGGCGGGCTGAACGGCCATGCTGCTATACCTCAGCGAATTGCTCGCGCGGCACTACTCGGCCTTCCGCGTGTTCCAGTATCTCACTTTGCGCGGCATCCTCGCGGCGATCACCGCGCTCGCGATCGCGCTGTTCGTCGGTCCGTGGATGATCACCGCCCTGAACCGCTACCAGATCGGCCAGCGCGTGCGCGCCGATGGCCCGAAGTCGCACCTGCCGAAGGCCGGGACGCCGACCATGGGCGGCGGACTGATCCTGGTCGCGGTCGCGCTCGGCACTTTGCTGTGGGCGGACCTGTCGAACCGCTTCGTCTGGATCCTGCTACTGACGACGCTGCTGTTCGGGCTGATCGGCTTCTACGACGACTATCTGAAGCTCGTCGTCGGCAATTCAACGGGCCTCGCCGCCCGCTACAAATATTTCGCGCAATCGGTCGCCGGCATCGGCGCGGCGGTCGCGCTGTACCACTTCCACCAGTCTGCCGCCGAGGTCTCGCTGTACGTGCCGTTCTTCAAGGCGGTCGCCGTGCCGATGGGCGCGGTCGGATTCGTCGCGTTAGCCTACTTCGTGATCGTCGGCACGAGCAACGCGGTCAATCTGACCGACGGGCTCGACGGGCTCGCGATCATGCCGGCAGTGATGGTCGCGGCGGCACTCGGCGTGTTCGCCTATGCGACCGGCAATTTCAAATTCGCGAGCTACCTGCAGATCCCGTACATCCCCGGGGTCGGCGAGGTGCTGATCTTCAGCGCGACACTGGTCGGCGCCGGGCTCGGCTTTCTCTGGTTCAACGCCTATCCGGCGCAGGTGTTCATGGGCGACGTCGGCGCGCTCGCGATCGGCGCGAGCCTCGGCACGGCGGCCGTGATCGTGCGCCAGGAAATCGTGCTGTTCGTGATGGGCGGCGTGTTCGTCCTCGAGACCGTATCGGTGATGCTGCAGGTCGCCTCCTACAAGCTCACCGGCAAGCGCCTGTTCCGGATGGCGCCGATACACCACCATTTCGAGTTGAAGGGCTGGGCGGAGCCGAAGGTGATCGTGCGCTTCTGGATCATCAGCTTCGTCCTCGTACTGGCGGGTCTCGCGACCCTGAAGATCCGATGAGCACCGTCGTGGTCGGTCTCGGCAAGACGGGCGCATCCTGCATCCGCCACCTGCTGCGGCGCGGGCTCGCGGTGCGCGCGACCGACTCGCGTGCCGCGCCGCCGGGCCTCGCGTTGCTCGGCGAACTCGCCGGGCGGATCGATCTGCGCCTCGGCGGGCTCGATCTCGCGCTGCTGGACGGAGCATCGCAGCTGCTGATGTCGCCGGGCCTGTCGCTCGATGAGCCGATCGCGCGCGCCGCCCGCAGCCGCGGCATCGAGGTCATCGGCGATGTCGAGCTGTTCGCGCGCGAGGCGCGCGCGCCCGTGGTCGGCATCACCGGCACGAACGGCAAGAGCACCGTGACGAGCCTGATCGCGCACATGGCGCGCACCGCCGGGCGCCGCGCGCTCGCCGGCGGCAATCTCGGCGAGCCGGCGCTCGATCTGCTCGAGCAGCCGGCGCCGCAGCTGTACGTGCTCGAGCTGTCGAGCTTCCAGCTGGAGACGACCTGCTCACTCGCGCCGAGCGCAGCCACCGTGCTCAACGTGAGCGCCGACCACCTCGACCGGTACGCGACGATCGACGACTACGCGCGCGCGAAGCGGCGCATCTTCGAGCGCGCCGCCGCGATGGTACTGAACGCGGACGATCCCCGGGTGATGGCGATGCGCCGCGAGGGGGTGCCCGCGACGACCTTCTCCGTGCGGCGCGCCGACGCCGACTATTCGCTCGCGGCGGCTGCGGGCGCCGCCGGCGCGCTCGTGTGCCGCGGTGAGCCGCTGCTCGAGGCGGCGCGGCTGAAGATCGGCGGCCGCCACAATGCGGCGAACGCGCTCGCCGCGCTCGCGCTGGGCGAGGCCATCGGACTCGATCGGGCGCCGATGCTCGCGGCGCTCGAGACCTTTGCGGGACTGCCGCACCGCTCGCAGTGGGTCGCCGAGGTTGGGGGCGTGCGCTACGTGGACGATTCCAAGGGGACGAACGTCGGCGCGACGGTCGCGGCGGTCGAGGGGAGCGACGGCGGCCTCGTGATGATCCTTGGCGGCGAGGGCAAGGGTCAGGACTTCACGCCGCTCGCCGGGGCCTTGCGCGGGCGGGCGCGTGCGGCGGTGTTGATCGGCAAGGACGCGGCGGCGATCGCGGCGGCGCTCGGCTGCGTCTGTGCCGTCGAGCGAGCGGGGTCGATGCAGCAGGCGGTCGCGGCGGCGGCCCGTCTCGCGCGCGCGGGCGAGACCGTGCTGCTGTCGCCGGCGTGCGCGAGCCTCGACATGTTCCGCGACTATGCCGAGCGCGGCGCGGCGTTCGCCGCCGCGGTCCACGGCCTCGCCCGCAGACGCGCATGAGCACGAACGCGATGACCTACGGCTTGCGCACACGCGACCGGGTGCCGTTCGCCTGGGATCCGGTGACGGTCGGGCTGTGCGCGGCGCTCTTTCTGATCGGGCTGATCATGGTCACCTCGGCGTCGATGTCGATCGCCGGACGCGACTACGGCAATCCGTTCTACTTCCTCGACCGGCAGTTCATCTACGGCTTTCTCGGCATCGGTTTCGCGTGGCTGGTCACGCGCGTGCCGATCCGTCTGTGGGACCGCTACGGGCTGTTCCTCATGCTGTGCGGCATGGGCCTGCTGCTGCTGGTGCTGGTTCCCGGCATCGGCGCGAAGGTCAACGGCTCGCGGCGCTGGCTGCGGATCGGGCCGGCCAACTTCCAGGTCTCGGAACTCGCGCGGGTGCTGATCGTGAACTGGGTCTGCAGCTACTGCGTGCGCAAGCGCGCGCAACTCGAGGAGTCGCTCGCCGGCATCCTCAAGCCGATCGGACTGATCGGCGTCGCCTCCGTTCTGCTGCTGCTCGAACCGGACTTCGGCGCGACCACGGTGCTGTTCGCGACCGGCATCGCGGTGCTGTTCGTCGCCGGCAGCCGCCTGCGTTACGTACTGCTGCTGCTCGCCGCCGGCACCCTGGTGCTCGGCGTGCTGGCGTTCACCTCGGCGTACCGGCTGCAGCGTCTCACCGTCTTCCTGCACCCGTGGAACCATCCGTTCAACAGCGGCTTCCAGCTCACCCAATCGTTGATCGCTTTCGGCCGGGGATCCTGGTTCGGCGTCGGCCTCGGCAACAGCGTGCAGAAGCTGTTCTATCTGCCGGAGGCGCACACCGACTTCGTGTTCGCGGTGCTCGCGGAGGAGCTCGGCCTCGCCGGGGTGATGGGCGTCATTGCGCTGTTCGTCGCGCTGGTCTGGCGCGCGGTGCGCATCTCGCGAATGGCCGCGCAGGCCGGGTTGCCGTTTCACTCGTATATCGCGCTCGCATTCGGCGTCTGGATCGGCCTGCAGGCGATCGTCAACATGGGCGTCAACATGGGCATCTTGCCGACCAAGGGCCTGACGTTGCCGCTGCTCAGCTACGGGCGCAGCAGCCTGCTCGTGACGCTCGCCTGGATCGGCGTGCTGCTGCGCATTTATCACGAGGTGCAGTGTGCCTCGCGCGCCGCGGTGATGCGCCCGCCGGGAGTGGGGCGATGAGCGGCGGCCCGATAATGGTCATGGCCGGCGGCACCGGCGGGCACGTGTTCCCCGCGCTCGCGGTCGCGCGCGTGCTGCGCGAGCGTGGCGTCGCGGTCGTCTGGCTCGGCACGCCGGGCGGCATGGAGGCCCGCCTGGTCCCCGCCGACGGCTTTCCGATCGAGTGGCTGCGCATCGCCGGCGTGCGCGGCAAGGGCGTGCTCGTCTGGCTGCTCGCGCCGCTGCGCCTCGCGCGAGCCGTCGTCGAGGCGGCGGGCATCCTGCGGCGGCGCCGGCCGCGCGCGGTGCTCGGCGCCGGTGGATTCGTCAGCGGCCCCGGCGCCATCGCCGCGTGGCTGCTGCGCATTCCGCTGCTGATCCACGAACAGAACGCCATCGCCGGCACGACCAACCGCTGGCTCGCGCGCATCGCCCGCGAGGTTCTCGAGGCGTTTCCCGGCAGTTTCGCCGCGAACGTGCACGCACGCTGCATCGGCAACCCGGTGCGCGCCGACATCGCCGCGCTCGAACTGCCGCGATTGCGCTTCGCGCCGCGCAGCGGCCGGATCCGCATCCTCGTCATCGGCGGCAGCCGGGGCGCGCGCCGGTTGAACGAACTGCTGCCCGCCGCCGTCGCGCGGCTCGACGCCGAGCGGCGGCCCGAGATCCGGCACCAGACCGGCGAGCGTGACCTCTCTGTCGTGCGCGACGCGTACGCGCGGTCCGGCATCGACGCGCGGACCAGCGCGTTCATCGACGACATGGCCGAGGCCTATGCCTGGGCGGATCTCGCGGTGTGCCGTGCCGGTGCGCTGACGATCGCCGAGCTGCAGGCGGCGGGCCTCGGCGCGATTCTGGTGCCGTTTCCGGCGGCGATCGACGATCACCAGACGAAGAATGCCGAGGTGCTCGCGGGGATCGGCGCCGCGCGCATCGCGCAGGAGCGCGACCTCGATGCCGGGCGTCTCGCCGGCATGCTCGGCGGCTTCGCCGCGGATCGCGCGGGTCTGCTCGCGATGGCGGAAGCGGCGCGCGCGTCGGCGGTCGGCGATGCCGCCGCGCGGCTCGCGGACCTGTGCATCGCCGCCGGAGGGAGCCCGTGAACGACCGCATGCGGCGCATCCAGCGCATTCACTTCGTCGGCATCGGCGGCAGCGGCATGGGCGGCATCGCCGAGGTGCTGCTCAATCTCGGCTACGAAATCCAGGGGTCCGATGCGCGCGAAAACGCCGTCACGCGGCGCCTCGCGCGCCTGGGCGCGACGGTGTTCATCGGCCACAGTGCCGATCACCTGGGCGCGGCCGACGTCGTCGTCGTCTCGAGCGCGGTCAACCGCGCCAACCCGGAGGTCGCCGCGGCGCTCGCCCGGCGCGTGCCGGTCGTGCCGCGCGCGCAGATGCTCGGCGAACTGATGCGCTTCCGCTACTCGATCGCGATCGCCGGCACGCACGGCAAGACGACGACCACCAGCCTGGTGGCGAGCGTGCTCGCCGAGGGCGGCCTCGATCCGACGTTCGTGATCGGCGGACGGCTGAAGAGCGCCGACAGCAACGCGCGCCTCGGCGCCGGCCGCTACCTGGTGGCGGAGGCGGACGAGAGCGACGCCTCGTTCATGCATCTGCAGCCGATGATCGCGGTCGTCACCAACATCGACAACGATCATCTGGCAACCCACGAGGGAGATTTCGCGCGCCTGCGGCAGAGCTTCGTCGACTTCCTGCACAACCTGCCGTTCTACGGGCTCGCGGTCCTGTGTGTCGATGATGCCGAGGTGCGCGCGACCCGCGATTCGGTCGGCCGCTCCTGCATCATGTACGGCTTCGATGCGGCGGCGGACGTGCGAGCGGTCGAGGTGCGTGCGCTCGGGCTGCAATCGCGCTTCGCGGCGCTGCGCGAGGGCCGGGCACCGCTGCCGATCGTGCTGAATCTGCCGGGACGGCACAACGTGCAGAACTCGCTCGCCGCGATCGCGGTCGCCACCGAGCTCGGCATCGACGATGCGCCGATCCAGCGGGCGCTGGAGCATTTTCAGGGCATCGACCGGCGCATCCAGCCGCTCGGCGAAATTCTCTGGTCCGGCGGCGGCGCTTCGCTGGTCGACGACTACGGACATCATCCGACCGAGGTCGCCGCGACCCTCGAGGCGGTCCGCCAGGGCTGGCCGGACCGCCGGATCGTGCTCGCATTTCAGCCGCACCGGTTCACGCGCACGCGCGACCTGCTCGACGACTTCGCGCGCGTTCTCGGCGAGGCGGACGTGCTGCTGATCACGGAAGTCTACGCGGCCGGCGAGCCGCCGATCGCCGGCGCCGATGGCCGCGCGATCTGCCGGGCGGTGCGCAGCCGCGGCCTCGTCGAGCCGATCTTCGTCGAGCGCGTCGACGAACTTGCCGAATCCTTGCGCGGCGTGCTGCGTGACGGCGACGTGGTGCTGACCATGGGCGCCGGCAACATCGGCGCGGTCGCGCACGAACTGAAGGCGCGCCTCGCGTCGGGAGCGGCCGCGTGACCGCGGCGACGCTGCCCTGGGGCCTGGCGGCGGAATTCGACGCGCGCGTGCTGCGCAACGTGCCGCTCGCCAAGCACACGTCCTGGCACGTCGGCGGTCCGGCGGACCTGTTCTTCGTGCCGCGCGACATCGACGATCTCGGCGCGTTCCTGCGCCAATTGCCGCTTGCGGTGCCGCTGCTGTGGGTGGGGCTCGGCAGCAACCTGCTGGTGCGCGACGGCGGCTTTCGCGGCGCGGTCGTCGTGACGCACGGTGCGCTCGGCGCACTTGCGCGCGAGAGCGCGACGAGATTGCGCGCCGAAGCCGGCGTGCCCTGCGCGCGCATCGCGCGCCAGTGCGTGCAATGGGGGCTCGGGCCCGCGCAGTTCCTCGCCGGCATTCCGGGAACCCTCGGCGGCGCGCTTGCGATGAACGCCGGCGCCTGGGGCGGCGAGACCTGGCGGCACGTCGTCGCGGTCGAGACGATCGACCGCCGCGGCGCCGTCCGCAAGCGCGATCGCGGTGATTACCGGATCGGCTATCGCAGCGTTCGCGGACCGCAAGCCGAATGGTTCGTCGCTGCGCTGCTCGAGTTCGAGCCACGGCCCGATGCCGACAGCGGCGCGATCCGCGATCTGCTGGAGCAACGCAAGCAGACCCAGCCGATCGGCGAATGGAGCTGCGGTTCGGTGTTCACGAATCCGCCGGGCGAGCATGCGGCGCGGCTGATCGAGGCGGCGGGCCTGAAGGGTCTGCGCATCGGCGATGCCTCGGTTTCGCAGAAACACGCGAACTTCATCATCAACCATGGTGCCGCGCGCGCCGCCGACATCGAGGCCTTGATCAGCCGCATCCAGCAGGCGGTCGCGGCGCAGCACGGCGTCGCCTTGAGTCCGGAAGTGCGCATCGTCGGGGAGCCGCTGTGAGCCTGCTGATCAGCGACGACGTCATGCCCCGCACCGAGGACCCGCGGCAGTTCGGCAGGGTCGCGGTCCTGCTCGGCGGCGATTCGGTCGAGCGGGAGATCTCCCTGCTCTCAGGCGGCGCGGTGCTCGCGGCGCTGCGCCGCCGCGGCGTCGATGCGCATGCGTTCGATCCGCGCGAGCGGCCGATCGGGGAAATCGCCACCGGATTCGACCGCGCGTGGATCGCGCTGCACGGCCCGGGCGGCGAGGATGGACTGATGCAGGGCGCTCTCGAATGGCTCGGCGTCCCCTACACCGGCAGCGGAGTACTCGCCTCCGCGCTGACGATGGACAAGCTGAAAACGAAGCTCGTTGCCGCCGGCGTCGGTTGCGCGGTTCCGCCGTTCGCGCTGCTCGAGAAGGAGGCCGACTTCGAGCGCGCGCTCGCCGCGCTCGGCCTGCCGATGATGGTCAAGCCCGCCTCGCAGGGCTCGAGCGTCGGCATCACCAAGGTGAAGGATGCGGCGGACCTGCCGCGCGCATTTGCCGCGGCGCGCGCCATCGAGAGCCTCGTGTTCGCCGAAGCCTTCGTCGGCGGCGGCGAATACACGGTCGCCTTGCTGCAGGATCGCGCGCTGCCGTCGATCCGCATCGAACCCGCCACCGAGTTCTACGACTACGAGGCCAAGTACTTTCGCGATGACACCGTGTACCGCTGTCCGAGCGGCCTCGATGCAGGCGAGGAGGCGGACCTCGCGGCGGCCGCGCTCGCTGCGTTCCGCGCGACGGGTTGCCAGGGCTGGGGCCGCGCGGACTTCATGCGCGACGCGCGGGACGGCAGGTTCACCTTCATCGAGATCAACACGACGCCCGGCATGACCGATCACAGTCTGGTGCCGATGGCCGCGCGCCGCGCCGGCCTGGATTTCGCGGACCTCGCCTGGCAGGTGCTCGAGACGAGCTTCGCGAGGCGACGCAAATGATGGCCGGCGTCCTGCAGCGGCGCAATCGCTACAAGAGGCGACGCAGTGCCTCCCCGCCGCTCTGGCGGCGCTTTGGCTCGCTCCTCGACTGGCGCGCGCTCGCGCACAAGGTCGCGCTGGTCGCGTTCGTCGCGGCCGGCATCGGCGCGCTCACCTGGGCGTTGAACCGGCCGGTGCGCGCGGTCGCGATCGACGGCCGCTTCCAGCACGTCTCGCCGATCGCGATCGAGAAGGCGGTCGCGCCGTATCTCGTGGGAGGTTTCATGTCGGTCAATCTCGAGGCGATCCAGCGCGCCGTCGAGGCCATTCCCTGGGTCGATCGAGTGCGCGTCCAGCGGCGCTGGCCGACCGGGCTGCGCGTGACGGTGATCGAGCAGACCGCGGCGGCGCGCTGGAACGGCACCGGCCTGCTCAACGGCCGCGGCGAACTCTTTCTCCGCGGCGCGCTCGATCCGCCGCCGCAACTGCCCAGCCTCGGCGGCCCGTCCGGCAGCGAGACCGAGGTCGCGAAGCGCTACTTCGCCGCGCAGCCGCCGATGGCGGCGGCGGGGTTTCCCATCGCGGCCCTGCGGCTCGACGAACGGGGCGCCTGGCGGATGGATCTCGCGAACGGTCTCGCGGTGCGCCTCGGCCGCAAGCACGTGGCGCGGCGCCTCAGCCGCTTCATCCGCACCGCCTCGCAGATCGTCCTGCCCCGGCTCGACGACGTCGCGTACGTCGACATGCGCTACTCGAACGGCTTCGCGGTCGGTTGGCGCGGCGGCGCGCACTCGATTGCCGGCGCGGCGCGCACGCCGGCAAAGATGCCCCGGCAGCCGGCAGCGGCGGCGCCGGCGCCGGCGCAGGGGGTGGCGCCCGCGCAGGGCGCCACCCCCGCACCGCCCGCGCCGCCCGCGCCGGTCCAAGCCCACGTGCAGAAAGCAGTCTAAAGGGTCGAATCATCCATGGCCAAGCGTTCAGATCGAAATCTCCTGGTCGGCCTCGACATCGGCACCAGCAAGGTCGTCGCGATCGTCGGCGAGGTGCTCACGGACGGCACCCTCGAAGTCATCGGCATCGGCAGCCATCCCTCGCGGGGCCTGAAGAAGGGCGTCGTCGTCAACATCGAATCGACGGTGCAGTCCATCCAGCGCGCCGTCGAAGAGGCGGAGCTGATGGCGGGGTGCGAAATCCACTCGGTCTACGCGGGCATCGCCGGCAGCCACGTTCGCAGCCTCAATTCCCACGGCATCGTCGCGATCAAAGACAAAGAGGTCGCGCAGAGCGACGTGGAACGGGTGATCGACGCGGCCAAGGCGGTGGCGATCCCGGCGGACCAAAGGATCCTGCACGTCCTGCCGCAGGAATACATCATCGACTCGCAGGAAGGGATCCGCGATCCGATCGGCATGTCGGGCGTGCGCCTCGAGGCGAAGGTGCACATCGTCACCGGCGCGGACAGCGCGGCGCAGAACATCGTCAAGTGCGTGCAGCGCTGCGGACTCGCGGTCGACGACATCGTGCTCGAGCAGCTTGCCTCGAGCTACGCGGTCCTCACCGAGGACGAGAAGGACCTCGGCGTGTGCATCGTCGACATCGGCGGCGGCACCACCGACATCGCCGTGTTCGGCGGCGGCGCGATCCGCCACACGGCGGTGATCCCGATCGCCGGCGACCAGGTCACGAACGACATCGCGGTGTCGATGCGCACGCCGACGCAGTACGCCGAGGACATCAAGCTGAAGTACGCCTGTGCGCTCTCGCAGCTCGCCAATCCCGACGAGACCATCGAGGTGCCGAGCGTCGGCGACCGGCCGCCGCGCCGGCTCGCGCGCCAGACGCTCGCGGAGATCGTCGAGCCGCGCTACGAGGAGCTGTTCGCGCTGATTCGCGACGAACTGCGGCGCAGCGGGCTCGAGGAGACCGTCGCCACGGGCATCGTGCTCACCGGCGGCACGGCGAAGATGGAGGGTGCGATCGAGCTCGCCGAGGAAGTCTTCCACATGCCGGTGCGCCTCGGCATCCCGCAATACGTCAGCGGACTCACCGACGTCGTCGGCAATCCGATCCACGCGACCGGCGTCGGGTTGTTGCTGTACGCGAAGAGCACGGCGGATCCGCAGCGCGCGCAAGGGCCGCTGCTCGGCGCCGGCGTGAAGGACCTGATCGAGCGAATGAGGAATTGGTTTCACGGGAATTTCTGATCCAATAAAGTCAAGGAGAATCGGAATGTTCGAACTGATGGATACATTCAGCCAAAGTGCCGTCATCAAGGTGCTCGGCGTCGGCGGCGGCGGCGGCAACGCGGTCTCGCACATGGTGCAGGCCGGCCTCGAGGGCGTCGATTTCATCTGCATCAACACCGACTCGCAGGCGCTCAAGCACTCCAAGGTGCGCACGGCCCTGCAAATCGGCTGCAACATCACCAAGGGCCTCGGCGCGGGCGCCGACCCGGAAGTCGGCCGGCAGGCCGCAATGGAGGATCGCGACCGCATCATCGAGCTGATCGAGGGTTGCGACATGCTGTTCATCACCGCCGGCATGGGCGGCGGCACGGGCACCGGCGCCGCACCGGTGGTCGCGCAAGTGGCGAAGGAGCTCGGCATCCTGACGGTCGCGGTGGTGACGAAGCCGTTCGAGATGGAAGGCAACAAGCGTTCGCGCATCGCCGACAACGGCATGCTGGAATTGTCGAAATACGTCGATTCGCTGATCACGATCCCGAACCAGAAGCTGCTCTCGGTGCTCGGCAGCGAGACCACCCTGCTCGATGCGTTCAAGGCGGCGAACACCGTCCTGCAGGGCGCCGTGCAGGGCATCGCCGAGCTGATCACCCGTCCCGGGCTGATCAACGTCGACTTCGCCGATGTGCGCACCGTGATGTCGGAGACGGGCATGGCGATGATGGGCTCCGGCAGCGCCTCCGGCGAGGACCGTGCCCGCGAGGCGGCCGAGTCGGCGATCTCCAGCCCCTTGCTCGAGGACATCAATCTCGCCGGCGCGCAAGGCATCCTCGTCAACGTGACGGCCGGGATGGATCTGTCGATCGGCGAGTTCCAGGAGGTCGGCAACGTGATCAAGCAGTTCGCCTCGGATGACGCAACCGTCGTCGTCGGCACCGTGATCGATCCGGAGATGACCAACCAGATCCGGGTCACCGTTGTCGCGACCGGCCTCGGCCGGCCGGTGGCGAAGAACGCGCGCGAGGCGCAACCGGCGATCGCCGCGCCGCCGCCGCCGACGATGCGCGTGGTGCGCCGCGCCGGCCCGCCGGCCGCGTCCGACTACGCCGCGCTCGACAAGCCGACCGTGCAGCGCCAGCGTGCCGTCGGCGACGGCCTGCGCGGCGCAATGGAAGCGGAGGATCTGCTGGACATTCCGGCTTTTCTGCGCCGTCAGGCGGACTAGGCGCGCGAGGTTCGGGGAACATTCCGCACTTTCGGCGCCCGGCCGGTCCGCCCCGTGGGGCAGGCCGCGGGCGCCCGTTTCAAGCTGCGGCGGGCGCTGTGGTACCTTTGCCGGCATGAGAATCCGGTCTTCAGGGCAATAATGCTGCATCAAAGAACACTCAAGAATTCGATCAGAGCGTCGGGAATCGGGCTGCATACCGGCAAAAAGGTGCTGATGACCCTGCGGCCGGCGCCGGTCGACACCGGCATCGTGTTCCGCCGCACCGATCTGCCGGTGGCGGTCGACATCAAGGCGCGCGCCGAGTTCGTCGGCGACACCATGCTCGGCACGACATTGCATCGCGGCGAGGTCAAGATCTCGACGGTCGAACACCTCTTGTCGGCGCTCGCGGGCCTCGGGATCGACAACGCGCTCGTCGAAGTGAGTGCCGCCGAAGTGCCGATCATGGACGGCAGTGCGGGCCCCTTCGTGTTCCTGCTGCAGTCGGCGGGCATCGAGGAGCAGAAGGCGCCGAAGCGCTTCATCCGCATCCTCGAGACGGTGCAGGTCGAGGACGGCGACAAGTGGGCGCGTTTCGACCCGTATGACGGCTTCAAGGTGAATTTCGAGATCGAGTTCGACCACCCGACGTTCAAGAAGCACGCGCAGGTCGCGTCGATGGATTTCTCGACGACCTCGTTCTTGCGCGAGGTCAGCCGCGCGCGCACCTTCGGCTTCATGCGCGACCTGGAGAGCCTGCGGGCACGCAATCTGGCGCTCGGCGGCAACATGGACAACGCGATCGTGCTCGACGATTACCGCGTCCTGAACGAAGATGGCCTGCGCTACGAGGACGAGTTCGTCAAGCACAAGATCCTCGACGCGATCGGCGATCTGTACCTGCTCGGCCATAGCCTGATCGGCGAGTTCAGCGGCTACAAGTCAGGGCACGCCCTCAACAACCGCCTGCTGCGCGAACTGATCGAGCGGGCGAGCGCGTGGCGGGAAGTCACGTTCGACAGCCTCGCCGAGGCGCCCATCTCCTACGTCCCGGCGGCCGTTCAGACTTGAGGCGGCGGCCGGGAGCGCACGACGCGGATGCGCACTTCGTCGATCGCGACGCCGCAGCTCGCGGCGATCCGTTCGCGCGCCTCGCCGATCGCGTAACGCAGCCGGCTCGCCCAAGCGGCGCTCGTGACGCCGAGCGACAATCGACCGCCCTCGAGGCCGGCCGTCGCCACGTGTTCCGCGAGCGCCGCGGGCAGCGCCGCCTTGACGCCGGCGAGGATCGTCGCGCGCTGGGTCAGGCACGCCGCCAGATCGTCAAGCCGCTTGTGACGTAATCGCAGTAACTCACTGATCGCTTTCGGATATTGCATTGCAATGCTTGCGGCGAGCGGTGCCCGACGCCCGCAAGTGTGCGGAAATCCTTGTTTTGAGTCACCTTTTTCTGCATAGTGCGGCGGACTGATCAAAGGCAAACCCGCCGCGAGGCGGGGACGCAAAGCTTCCGGTCCAAGGGCTCCCCAAGGAGCGAGGACAGCGGGGTTACCAGTGACAAGCGCGATGCAAGCGTTGGAATCGTGTTCCCTATGAACGTCATCCTCGTCGGCCGGCACTCGGGCCGTGTGAAACAATTCGACTTGCGCCATCCGCTGATCATCTCGATCGCGGTCGCCGTGGTGCTGCTCGTCGTCGGCGGGGCGTTCTCGATCGGCATCAGCCTCGGCGGCCGGCAGCAGACACCGCAGCCCCTGCGGCGCCTCGGCCGCTGGTCGGCGGCGATCCTGCAGCAGCAGACGCAGATCGAACAGCTGCGGCACGCGTTCCAGGCGAAGGTGAACGCGCTCACCTTGCGCGTCGGCCGGATGGATGCGAGTGTGATCCGTCTCGACGCCCTCGGCACGCGCCTCGTACACATGGCGAACCTCGATGGCGGCGAATTCGACTTCGGCGAGCCGCCGCCGCAGGGTGGCAGCGGCGATTCCCCCGGGCAGCCGGCGCAGATACCGAGCCTGAGCGCGATGGTCGATCGCGTGCAGCGTGAGCTCGCGAGCCGCGAACAGCAGCTCGGCGTGCTGCAGAACCTCATTCTCACCCGGGACCTGAACAAGCAGGTCTACCCACAGGGCAGCCCGGTCCGCACCGGCTGGATTTCCTCGTACTTCGGCGACCGACCCGACCCGTTCACCGGCTTCACCGAATTCCACGAAGGTCTCGACATCGCGGCGCCGGCGGGGACGCCGGTCGATGCGGTCGCCGCCGGCCTCGTGACCTGGGCGGGTCCGCGTTCCGGCTATGGCAACATGGTCGAGATCAACCATGGCAACGGCCTCGCGACGATGTATTGCCACAACGAGAAGCTGCTGGTGAAGGTCGGCGATCTGGTGCGCAAGGGCCAGGAGATCTCGCTGGTGGGCTCGACCGGCCGATCGACGGGACCGCACCTGCATTTCGAGGTGCTGAAGAACGGCACGGCGGTCAACCCGCTGCCCTTCGTCGGCGCCGTGCGCTGACCCCGCGCCGTCGGCGCCGCGACGCCGAAACGATTTCCCGCGCTGCGGGTCTACCCGTACAATACCGGTCTTTTTGAGGATTCCCGCGCGTGTGGAAGCTTTTGACCCGAGTTTTCGGCAGCCGCAACCAGCGCCTGATCAAGGAGATGGGACGCAGCGTCGCGGCGATCAACGCCCTCGAGCCCGAGGTGCGGGAGCTGCGCGACGAGCAGTTTCCGGAGAAGACGCAGGACCTGAAGGCTAGATTCGCCGGCGGCGCGACGCTCGATGCGCTCGCCCCCGAGGCGTTCGCGCTGGTGCGCGAGGCCTCGCGCCGCAAGCTCGGGCTGCGGCATTTCGACGTGCAGCTGATCGGCGGCCTGGTGCTCAATGCCGGCAAGATCGCCGAGATGCGCACCGGCGAGGGCAAGACCCTGATGGCGACGCTGCCCGCCTATTTGAACGCGCTCACCAACGAGGGCGTGCACGTCGTCACCGTCAACGAATACCTCGCGCAGCGCGACTCCGACTGGATGGCGCCGGTCTACCGCTTCCTCGGCCTGCAGGTCGGCGTGATCAAGAACGCGCAGTCCCAGGACGAGAAGCGCGCGGCCTACGCCTGCGACATCACCTACGGCACCAATAACGAATTCGGCTTCGATTATCTGCGCGACAACCTCGCGTTTCGCCTCGAGGAGCGCGTGCAGCGCAAGCTGCCCTTCGCGATCGTCGACGAGGTCGACTCGATCCTGATCGACGAGGCGCGCACGCCGCTGATCATCTCCGGCCCCGCCGAGGAGAGCACCGAGCTGTACATCAAGATCAACGCCCTGGTGCCGAAGCTGTCGCGCGCGCCGCTCGAGGAAGCCGTCGATCGCGGCCTGCTGGTCGCGCAGACCGAGGCGAAGCGGGTGCGCGGCGATCTGCGCCGCGGCGACGTGATCCTGAGCGTTAACGGCGACAACGTCGCGACCGCCGACGATCTCGCCCGGGCCCTCGGCCGCGGCAGGGCGTCGCTGAAAGCGAAGCTCGAGATCTGGCGCGACCGGCGCGTGCATGTCGCGAGCGTCGATTTCGCCGCCGCGACCGAGGGTGCAGCCGCCGCCGCCGAGAGTGCCGTGGCCGAGAGTGCCGCCGCCGCGAATGCCCCGGCGCAGCCCGTCGTGCCCGAACCCGCGGTGCCGGAGGTCGACGCGGACGCCGATGCCCCGGACGAGCAGGCGCGCGACGATGTCGAGATGCGGCTGCTGCGGACGATCGGCGTCGCGGCGCGGCGGCCCACGGCGCAGGAACGCCACGCGCTCGCGGTGGACGGCGACTTCTGGGTCGACGAGAAGGCCAAGCAGGCGACGCTCACCGAGACCGGTCATCAACGCATCGAGGAGCTGTTCACCTCGAGCGGCCTGCTGCGCGAGGATGAGAGCTTGTACGACGCCGGCAACATCCGGCTGATGCACCACCTGAACGCCGCGCTGCGCGCGCACGCGATCTACAAGCGCGACGTCGACTACATCGTACGCGGCGGCGAGGTGATCATCGTCGACGAGTTCACCGGCCGCACCATGCCGGGCCGTCGCTGGTCCGACGGCCTGCATCAGGCGGTCGAGGCCAAGGAGGGCGTGCAGGTCCGCGAGGAGAACCAGACCGTCGCCTCGATCACCTTCCAGAACTACTTCCGCCTGTACTCGAAGCTCTCCGGCATGACCGGCACAGCCGACACCGAGGCGTTCGAATTCCAGGAAATCTACGGCCTCGAGGTCGCGGTGATCCCGACCCACAAGCCGATGATCCGCAACGATCGCGCCGATCTCGTCTTCCTCGGCGAGACCGACAAGTTCCAGGCGATCCGCGAGGACATCGCGGACTGCGCCAAGCGCGGCCAGCCGGTGCTGGTGGGCACGACCTCGATCGAGACGTCGGAGCGCCTGGCGAAACTGCTCGCCGGGGAGAAGATTGCGCATCAGGTGCTGAACGCGAAGCAGCACGAGCGCGAGGCGCACATCGTCGCCGAGGCGGGACGCCCCGGCGCGGTCACGATCGCGACCAACATGGCCGGCCGCGGCACCGACATCGTGCTCGGCGGCAGCACGCAGATCCAGATCGATGCGCTGCGCAATCCGAGCGCGGACGATCTGCAGAAGATCCGCGACGAGTGGCGCGAGCGGCACGAGCAGGTGCTCGCCGCCGGTGGCTTGCACATCATCGGTACCGAGCGGCACGAGTCGCGGCGCATCGACAATCAGCTGCGGGGCCGGTCCGGCCGCCAGGGCGACCCGGGGTCGAGCCGCTTCTATCTCTCGCTCGAAGATAATTTGATGCGCATCTTCGGCGACCCGGCACGCATGAAGGGACTGATGACGCGCGTCGGCATGAAGGCGGGCGAAGCGATCGAGAGCGGCATGTTGACCCGCCAGATCGAGCGGGCGCAGCGGCGTGTCGAGCAGCACAATTTCGACGCCCGCAAGCAGCTGCTCGAATACGATGACGTCGCCAATGATCAGCGGCGCGTGATCTACCAGCAGCGCACCGACCTGATGGCCGCCGAGGACGTCGCCGAGGCGGTCGTCGGCGTTCGCGAGGAGGTCGTCGATAAGCTGGTCGACGAGTTCGTGCCGCCGGCGGCGCCCGAGGATCAATGGGACGTGCCGGGTCTCGCCGCGGCGGTCGAGCGCGATTTCGGCCCCCGGCTGCCGATCGAACAGTGGTTGGCGGCGGAGGCGAGCGGCGACGGCACCTCGCTGAAGAAGAAAGTCCTCGAGGCGCTCGAGGCCGCGTACCGCGAGAAGCTGGACGGCGTCGGTGCCGAGGTCATGCGCTACATCGAGAAAGAGGTGATGCTGCGCACGCTCGACCAGCACTGGCGCGAGCACCTGGCGGCGATGGACTACATGCGCCAGGGCATCTATCTGCGCGGCTATGCGCAGAAGGATCCGAAACAGGAATACAAGCGCGAGGCGTTCGCGCTCTTCTCCGCGATGCTCGACCGGATCAAGCTCGATACGATCACGACGGTGTCGAAGATCCAGGTGCGCAGCCAGGAGGAGATCGAGCGCGAGGAATTGGAGCGGCAACGGCGCCTGGCGCGCGCGCTGCAGATGCAGCACGCCGAGGCGATCTCGCCGATTCAGGCCGGCCCCGGCGGCGCGCTCGGCATGGGCGGGGAGCCGGGCGCCGGCGGCGACGACGGCATGCTCGCGCCCCCGCCACCGACGGTGCCGTTCGTGCGCGCGGTGCCGAAGGTGGGCCGCAATGAACCCTGCCCCTGCGGCTCGGGACGCAAGTACAAGCACTGCCACGGCGCATTGCAGCAGGCGAACGGCTGACCCTTCCGCGACGATGAACGGGGCGGCAGACCGCGCCGAACTGCACGTCGTGGCGGGCGTGATCCGCGACACGGCCGGCCGGGTGCTGCTCGCGCAACGCCCGGCCGGCAAGCATCTCGCCGGCGGCTGGGAATTTCCCGGCGGCAAGCTCGATCCGGGTGAGACGCGATTCGCCGCATTGCGGCGCGAACTCGACGAGGAGCTCGGCCTCGCGGTGCTTGCCGGTCACCCGCTGATCCGCATCCGGCATCGCTATGCCGAGCGCCGCGTGTTGCTCGACGTGTGGCTCGTCACGCGCCGCCGGGGCGAGCCCGAGGGCCGGGATGGCCAGGCGCTGCGCTGGTGCGACGTCGACGGGCTCGGCGCGGCGGGGGTCCTACCGGCCGATCGGCCGGTCATCACCGCGCTGCGCCTGCCTGCGCGGCTGACCGTCGCGCAAACGGCCGTGTACCGGCTCATCGCCGATCGTGCCGGGCTCGCGGCGCAGCGGCCGGCGTCGGCCGGTGAGACGCTGCGCGGAGTCCGCTGCGGCGCTTTGCACGATGCCGTCGCCGCGGCCGCCGCCGGCGCGGATTTCCTCGCGCTGCGAGCGCCGCTGGCGCCCGAGGCGCTCGCGGTCCTATGCGAAACCGTGAATGTGCCGGTCTACGCGCGCGGCTTGGCGCTGGACGATGCCTGGGCGCTCGGCGCGAGCGGCGTCGATGCGAGCCCGATCGGCTAAAGCGGCGTCGCGTCGTCGCCGTCCTCGGGCTGCGACGCGAGCTCGCCGTCGGCGCCGGGCAAACCGCGCTGCTCGGTCAACCATGCGCCGAGATCGACGAGCCGGCAGCGCTCGCTGCAGAACGGGCGAAACGGATGGATGTCAGTCCAGGCCACGTCGCGCTGGCAGGTGGGGCATTTGACGATCGTGGCCACGGCCGCGGGTTCGCCGCCCTACAGGCAGCAAGTCAGCAGGAACGGCACGTCGGTCTCGACGTGCACGGGCCGGTGCGCGACGTCGCTCCAGCTGAGGAATCGCACCGTACAGCGATGCTGGTTGCCGCTGATCTCCGGAAACAGATCGCTGTCGGCCGGCAGGGCGATGCGCACGAGCTGGCACGGCGTATCGCGCTCGAGCGGCAGGTGGAAGACTCCGCCGACCGAGGTCTCGGGCTTGCAGCGGGCGTTCTGCCGCGTGAGCCACAGGATCTCGGCGATGCTGTCGCACAACGGCCGGATCATCGAGAGCCATTGGTCGAACTCGGCGGTGCGCTCCTCGGCGGGCCGGCTCAACCAGTGCGAGTAGTCGGGCAGGTCGAAATCGCAGGTGCCCCCGGGAATCGCGCTGCGGTGCTTGATCGCGCTCAAGAATTCCGAGTCGCGCAAGGGCGCCATGAAATTGGCGCCCGTAGCCCCTAGGTCGCTGCGCAGCCGGACCAGATTGCTCATCAGCGCCTTCAGGCGCCCGGGATCGACGCCACTCTTCGCCTGGTAGTCCTTGAGGATGTTGATGTGACGCTCGAGTTCCTTCAGCACGTCGCTGCGGGCGTCGCCGCGGGCAGTGATCGCGAGGATTTCCAGCAGACTCGCGACCGCCGCGCGCGCGCTCCAGGAGTTCGGCATCTCGCTGTGATAGCTCGCCTGGGTGTACAGGAAATCGAGCCGCAGGAAGTTGCGCATGCGTTCGTTGAGCGGCTGTTCATAGACCACCGGCACGGATTGCGGCGCGGATGCGCCCTGCGGGTCCGGATGCGAGTTCATCCGCCTATTGTGATCCAGACAAAGGGCCACGGTAAACCTCGGAGGCGAGAATAATTCGCCGCCGGGATCTGCCAGCGGCGGTCTGGATTCTCAGGACCGGACGCCGGCGAGCGCGAGATACCGCCGGTGCAAGTCGTCGACTCCCGCGCGCAGGACCTCCACGCTGCCGTCGTTGCGCAGCACGTCGTCGGCGAGCGCAAGCCGGTCGGCGCGGCTCGCCTGGGCGGCGAGCATCGCCTGCGCCTGTTCGGCCGGGCCGCCGTCGCGAGCGAGCAGCCGCTCGAACTGTGCCTGCTCGCTCGCGTCGACGACCAGGATCCGGTCGAGGTCCCGGCGCGCTCCGCCCTCGACCAGCAGCGGGATCACCAGGAGCACGTAGGGCCCGGCGGCCGCGGCGGCGCGGCGTGCCATCTGCGTATGGATGCGCGGGTGCAGGATCGCCTCGAGGTCGCGGCGCGCACGCACGTCGGCGAACACCCGCTCGCGCAGCGCGCGGCGGTCGAGCGCGCCGTCGGGCGTCAGAATCGCGCCGCCAAAGCGCGTGATGATTTCGCCGAGCGCGGGCTCGCCCGGCGCGACGAGCGCGCGCGCGATCTCGTCCGCGTCGATCACGGCCACGCCGAGTTCGGCGAAGCGGCGGGCGACCGTCGTCTTGCCGCTCGCGATCCCGCCGGTCAGCCCGATCCGCAGGGGGCCCATCCGCTTACCGGCCGAGCCCGGAGACGTGCAGGTAGGCCGAGATCATCGATCGGCCGTACAGCATCGCGAGCCAACCGGCCACGGCGAGATAAGGCCCGAAAGGGATCGGTGCAGCGCGGTCACGGCCGCGAAAGACGATCAGGCCGACGCCGAGCGCCGCGCCCGCTGCGGCGGCCAGCACGAGAATCAGCGGCAGCAGCTGCCAGCCGAGCCAGGCGCCGAGCGCGGCGAACAACTTGAAGTCCCCATAGCCCATGCCCTCCTTGCCGGTCACGGCGCGAAACGCGTGAAACACCAGCCATAGGGACAGGTACCCGGCGGCCGCGCCGAGGATCGACTCCCGGGGGCTGACCGGCAGTACGCCGCCCGCCGCCGGTCCGAGCAGCGCCGCCGCGGCGAGGCCGGCCCACAGCAGCAAAAGCGTGAGATCGTCGGGCAGCAGCTGATGATCGATGTCGATGCCGGCGAGTGCGATCAGCACCCAGGTCACGAGAAGTGCGCAGCCGGCCGAGGGTCCAAAGCCGAAATGCCAGGCGATGGCGGCCGAGGCGAGCGCGGTCGCGAACTCGACCAGCGGATAGCGCAGCGAGATTTTCGCACCGCACGCCGCGCAGCGCCCGCGCAGCCACAGCCAGCTCAACACCGGGACGTTGTGGCCCGCCTTGATCGGCGTCCTACATTGCGGGCACGCCGAGCGCGGCGTGAGCAGATTGAACGGTTGTGCGGTCGCCGCGGGAATCGTCGCGGCGTGGTCGGCGTCGGCGACCTCGGCGGCAGGCAGCAGCTGCGCCGCCTCGGCGCGCCATCGCCGCTCGAGCATCACCGGCAGGCGGTAGATCACGACGTTGAGGAAGCTGCCGACGAGCAGACCGAGGACGGCTGCGCAGCCGGCGAATAGCGCGGCGTTGCCGGCGTAGATCGCCGTGAGTTCGCTCCACATGCAGGCCGGATCTCTCGGCGCGGCGAGACTCCCGCTAGCCGACCACCTGGCCGAGCTTGAAGATCGGCAGGTACATCGCGATCACCATGCCGCCGACCAGCACGCCGAGCACCACCATGATCAGCGGCTCGAGCAGGCTCGACATGCCGTCGACCGCGGCGTCCACTTCGGTCTCGTAGAACTCGGCGACTTTGCTCGACATCTGATCGAGGGAGCCGGATTCTTCGCCGACCGCGATCATCTGCACGACCATGTTCGGGAACAGGCCGGTGTTCTCCATCGCCCGCTGCAGCCGCTGCCCGGTCGCGACCTCGTCCTTCATCCGCAGGGTCGCTTCCTCGTAGACGATGTTGCCGGTCGCGCCGGCGACCGACTGCATCGCCTCGACGAGGGGCACGCCGGCGGCGAACATCGTCGAGAGCGTGCGCGCGAAGCGCGCGATCGCGGCCTTGACCATGATCGGCCCGATCACCGGGACGTGCAGCAGCACGCGGTCGAGCGTGCGGCGCATGTTGCGCGAGCGCTTCTTGAAGTAGATGAACGCGTAGATCGCGCCGCCGGCCAGCATCAGGATCCACCAGCCATTGTGCTGGACGAAGCGCGAGAGGTTCACGACCATCTGCGTGAACGCGGGCAGGTCGGCGCCGAAGCCCTTGAAGAGCGATTCGAACTGCGGGATCACGAAGATCAGCAGGATGACCATCACGATCAGCGCGACGGCCATGACCGCGGTCGGGTAGAACAGCGCCTTCTTGATCTTCTTCTTCAGCGCCTCGGTCTTTTCCTTGTAGGTTGCGATCTTGTCGAGCAGCGTCTCGAGCGCGCCGGCCTGTTCGCCGGCCTCGACCAGGTTGACGAACAGATCGTCGAAATAAAGCGGGTGCTTGGCGAGCGACTCGTGCAGCGTGCTGCCGCCCTCGATGTTCGCCTTGACGTCGAGGATGAGCTTCTGCATCGCCGGCTTCTCGTGGCCGTTGCCGACGATCTCGAGCGACTGGACCATCGGGATGCCCGCCGCCATCATGGTCGCAAGCTGGCGGCTGAACACCGCGATGTCCTCCGCCGAGACCTTGCCGCCGCCGCTGAAGGGGCGGGCGCGCTGCGTCTTGACCCGGGTGGGCGCGACGCCCTGGCGGCGCAGGTCCGCGCGCAGCGCCGCCTCGTTCGCCGCGAGCGCCTTGCCGCGTACCTTGTTGCCGCGCTTGTCCTTGCCCTCCCAGAGGAACTGGATGTCTTTCTTCGTACCGGCAGCCGCCGTTATCGCCATGTCTCGATCCTCACCCTATGGCTCGAATGCTCAGTCGATCGTGACGCTGTTGACTTCTTCCAGGCTCGTCATGCCGTCCTTGACCTTCTGCAGTCCGGCGCGGCGCAGGTTCCAGATCCCATGCTTCGTGGCCTCGTCGGCGATGTTGATCGCGCTGCCGCCCTCCATGATGATGCGGCCGATCGCGTCGGTGACCGGCATGACCTGGTAGATGCCGGTACGACCCTTGTAGCCGTCGGTGCACTGGCCGCAACCCGCGGCCTTGTAGATGCGGAGGCCGCTCTGGATGTCGGCTTCCTCGAAACCTTCCTTGCGCAGCGCCTCGGTCGGCACGTCGATCGGCTGCTTGCAGTTCACGCACAGCTTGCGCGCAAGGCGTTGCGCGATGATCAGGCTCACCGAGGTCGCGATCGCGTACGGCTTGACGCCCATGTCGACGAGGCGCGTGAGCGTCTGCGGCGCATCGTTCGTGTGCAGCGTCGAGAGCACGAGGTGCCCGGTCTGCGCCGCCTTGATCGCGATCTCGGCGGTCTCGAGGTCGCGGATCTCGCCGACCATGATCACATCCGGGTCCTGGCGCAGGAAGGCGCGCAGCGCCGCGGCGAAGGTGAGGCCCACCTTCGGATTGACGTTGACCTGGTTGATCCCGGGGAGGTTGATTTCCGCCGGGTCTTCGGCGGTCGAGATGTTGCAGTCTTCGGTGTTCAGGATGTTGAGCCCGGTGTACAACGACACGGTCTTGCCGCTGCCCGTCGGGCCGGTCACCAGGATCATGCCCTGCGGCTTCGCGAGATAGCGCACGTAGATCTCGCGTTGCTGCGGCTCGTAGCCCAGCGCGTCGATGCCGAGCATCGCGCTCGAGGGATCGAGAATACGGGTGACCACCTTCTCGCCGAACAGGGTCGGGCAGGTGCTCACGCGAAAGTCGATCGCGCGGTTCTTCGACAGGCGCATCTTGATGCGCCCGTCCTGCGGTACGCGCCGCTCGGCGATGTCCAGGCGCGCCATGACCTTCAGGCGCGCGACGATCTTGATCGCGAGCTGCACCGGCGGCAGCGCAACCTCCTTGAGCACGCCGTCCAAGCGGGTGCGGATGCGGAACGACTTCTCGTACGGCTCGAAGTGCACGTCCGAAGCGCCCTTCTTGATCGCATCCAGCAGGATCTTATTGACGAAGCGCACGATCGGCGCGTCTTCGACATCGTCGCGGGCGAGCGCGTCGGCATTGGGGTCTTCGTCGCCGCCGGTGACCTCGAGGTTCTCGAGGTCGAAGTCGTCGTCGACGAGGCTCGGCATCGCCGCGTCGGCTTGCTCGATCGCCTTGTCGACCGTCTTCTGCAGCTTGTCGTCCTCGACGACGACGAACTCGATGCTCATCGAGGTCTGGAAGCGGATCTCGTCGAGTGCATGCAGGTTGGTTGGATCGGCGACGGCGAGGAACAAGCGCTTGCCGCGCTTCATCAGCGGCAGCACGCGGTGTTTCTGAATGAGCTTGTCGCTGACGATGCGCAGCACGTCGGCATCCGGCGCGACCGCGTCCAGATCGAGAAGCGGCACGCCGAATTCGTGCGCGGCGGAAATCGCGATGTCCCGCGCGGTCGCAAGGTTCGTCGCGACCAGGTGGCTCACCAGGTTCACGTGCCGTTCCTTCGCGCGCACGATCGCATCCTGCATCGCGATCTCGTCGAGCAAGCCGTCCTGCACGAGCCGCTGCGCAAGGCCGCTGAATGTGGCCCGGGCGCCGTTGCCGATGGGTGCTAAAGCATTATCATTCATGGACTTAAGCGAAACCTCGTCCCCTTGCGAATCCCTAGTCTACTACCTGCCGGCAAACGAGCAATTGTCAAATGCAGCAGCATCCTCGCACATGGCACCGCGGCGCTTCGTGACAGCGGTCCCAAATTGGCCCAAGAGGTGATCTGGGGTCGCCGGCGCAGGTGCGTCCCGCAGCTGCGATGGCAATGCCCAAGGCGCGCGACAAAAAAAAGAGCCCCTCGTGGGAGGGGCTCCGGTTGGACCACACCGCTCGAAGCCGGTATGGGCCACGTCCAAGTCAAAGGCACTTAGGCATGGCAGGAGGTCGGCAGGTACTGCGCGGCGACGTTGGTCGCCGGAGCAGTCACGCCAGATCCGATCGTCGCGCTCGGAGGCACAGCCGAAGTGCCGCAGACCCAAATGATGTCGTTATTGGGGCTGGTGTAAGGCGTCATACCAAGCGTCATGCCGCTAATGACCGCATTCACTTGATTGCCGTAGGTAATCAAGATGCCGCCGCCGGAAATAGCCACCGAAGATACATACTTACCGGTCGTCGCGCCGGCTGCCGCGATGCAACCCGAACCACCCGTCACCGACGCACAGGTCGGGAACGTGCCGTTCTGCGCGTAGTACTCGGCAATCGAGGTCTTCCAGCCGTCAGCCAAACTCAGACCTTCCGTGACCTGCGCGCGTATCGTGTAGTTCTGATACGCCGGAATCGCAATCGCCGCCAAGATGCCGATGATCGCGACAACGATCATCAACTCGATCAGCGTGAAACCCTTTTGAACTTGCTTCTGCATGTGAACTCCTGTAATCGGACCAGTTAAGAATCCCGTGG
>Ga0307373_10000630_pt1 | contig 68001 bp, 60 predicted proteins | sample OX2MG_FD_202534 | JGI IMG/M metagenome (GOLD analysis project Ga0307373, IMG submission 202534) | Soil microbial communities from Risofladan, Vaasa, Finland - OX-2 | ecosystem: Environmental > Terrestrial > Soil > Coastal area > Acid sulfate soil | place: Finland: Risofladan, Vaasa | collected... | reverse complement strand
CTGGTGATGGGCATTCTCATCGCGATCCTGCAACTCGCATTCGTCACCGGGATGGCGGGCGGTTCGTGGGAGCATGGCAAGGCGAGTTTTCGCGATGGCTGGGCGGCCTTTAGCCACCGCAGCATTCAAACGTTCATCGCGCTGCTCGTCCTGTTCGTCATCGGTTTCTGCGCGACCGCGCTCATCGTGCCGACGTTCTACCTCTCGCTCGTCGCATACGTGATCTTTTTCGTCTATACGATGGCTTCGGTCATCATCGGGCGCAACGAAGCGATTGCCGGGCTCGCGGAGTCGTGCCGCATGGCACTGGCGAATTTTCTCCCGACCTTGGCCGTCGTCGCCCTGATCTTCGCCATCTCGTGGCTCGGGGCACGGATTGGGGACTTGATCGGCCAGGCGAATCCCCTGCTCGGTTCGATCGCGGCGGCCGTATTGCAGCAAGCGATCGTCGCCTATGCGGCGCTGGTGATCGTGGGCGAATACCTCAAGCTTCGCGCCACGCCCGACGCCTAGGATGTTCGGCGCACGCGCATCTTACCCGGCGCGGACCGGGTCTTAGGAAGTTCCATGCCAAAAGGTCTCGATTCGATCGTTATTAAGGGCGCGCGCGAGCACAACCTCAAGAATATCGATCTCACCCTACCGCGCAACCAACTCATCGTCGTCACCGGCCTCTCCGGGTCCGGAAAATCGTCGCTGGCGTTCGATACGATCTATGCCGAAGGGCAGCGGCGCTACGTCGAATCGCTGTCTTCGTACGCGCGGCAGTTCTTGGGGCAGATGGAGAAGCCGGACGTCGATTATATCGAAGGCCTCTCTCCGGCCATCTCGATCGACCAGAAGTCGACGTCGCGCAACCCGCGTTCGACCGTCGGCACCGTCACCGAAGTCTACGACTATCTGCGCCTGCTCTTCGCGCGCATCGGTACGCCGCATTGCTATAGTTGCGGGCGCGAGATCAGTTCGCAATCGAGCGAGCAGATCGTCGACGCAATCCTGGACCTGCCGGAAGGCGCTCGCATCCAGGTCTTAGCTCCGCTCGTGCGCGGACGCAAGGGCGAATACGCGAAACTTTTCGAGGAGGTCGCGAAAGAGGGTTTCGCCCGCGTACGCGTCGACGGCGAAACCAAAGAGCTTCGCGACAAAATCGTTCTCGACAAGAAGCGCAAGCACACGATCGAGGTCGTAGTCGATCGTTTGGTCATGAAGCCGGACGTGCGCAAGCGCCTGACGGATTCGGTCGAAACCACGCTGCGTCTGTCCACCGGCATCGTCACGGTCCTCGTCGAGGAGCCCGGCAAAAAAAGCGAACCCCGCGAACTGACCTTCAGCGAATCGTTCGCGTGCGTCTATTGCGGCCTCTCGTTCGAAGAGCTGGCGCCGCGGCTGTTTTCGTTCAACTCGCCGTACGGCGCGTGCCCGTCCTGCAGCGGATTAGGCGAGAAGATCGAGATCGATCCGTGGAAGGTGATTCCCGATCGGAGCAAATCGATCGCGAACGGTGCGATCGTCCCGTGGAGTAAGAGTTTGGGGAGCGGGCGCTTCCCTTCGATGAATCCCTACTACCTGCAGCAGCTCGAACGCGTGCTGCGAAAATACAAAGCGCGTATGACCACCCCGATCGAGGACCTTTCGGATGAGGTGCTCGACGTGATTCTCTACGGCACCGATCGCGAGCAGGCGTTCGAATACACTTCGAAGGCCGGCAAATCGTGGGAGTATCGCTCGACGTTCGAGGGCGTCGTCAACAACCTGCAGCGCCGCTATGCCGAGACTTCCAGCGACTACGTCAAGGAAGACATCGAGAAATATATGTCGGCCTCGACCTGCCCTACCTGCAAAGGCGCGCGGCTCAAGCCCGAGGCGCTCGCGGTAACGATCGGCGGCATGAACATCGACGCGGTGACGCGCATGTCGATCGAGAACGGCGAGGCGTTCTTTCGCGAACTGCGTCTGACCGAACGGCAGGAGAAGATCGCGCATCAGATCGTCAAGGAAATTCGCGCGCGCATCGGCTTTCTCGCTAACGTGGGATTGAATTACCTAACGCTCGCGCGTTCCGCGACGACGCTTTCGGGGGGCGAGTCGCAGCGCATTCGGCTAGCCACGCAGATCGGCAGCGCGCTCGTCGGCGTGCTCTATATTCTGGACGAACCGTCGATCGGATTGCATCAGCGCGACAACGATCGTCTGCTGGCAACGCTGAAAACGCTACGCGACCTGGGCAACACGCTGATCGTCATCGAGCACGATGAGGATACGATGCGCACGGCCGACGTCGTCGTCGATATCGGCCCGGGAGCGGGAGCCGAAGGCGGGGAGATTCTCACCGTCGGCACGCTCGACGAGGTGTTAAAACATCCCCTCTCGGAGACGGGCGCATATCTTTCGGGGCGTAAGTTCATTCCGATTCCAAAGACGCGCCGTAAGGCTCGCGGGTGGCTTGAAGTGCGCAAGGCCACGGTCAACAATCTCTCCGGCATCGACGTGAAATTTCCGATCGGCGTCTTCACCGCGGTAACCGGGGTGAGCGGCAGCGGTAAATCCACGTTGGTCAATCAGGTGTTGGTGAGGGCGCTCAATCAACATCTGCACGGGCAACCCGCCGGTGGAACCTACGGCACGGTAAAAGGGGCCGACCAACTCGATAAAATGGTGGTCATCGATCAGTCTCCGATCGGCCGCACGCCGCGGAGCAATCCGGCCACCTACACCGGCACGTTCGACCACATCCGCGAACTTTTTTCGCTCGTGCCCGAATCGAAGATGCGTGGTTACGCGCCCGGACGCTTCTCGTTTAACGTCAAGGGCGGGCGCTGCGAAGCGTGCGAGGGCGACGGCATCATCAAAATCGAGATGCACTTTCTCCCCGACGTCTACGTTCCGTGCGAAGTCTGCAAAGGCAGGCGTTACAACGCGCAGACGCTCGAAGTAAAGTACAAGGGCAAGACGATCTCCGACATTCTCGAGATGCGCGTAGACGAAGCCAACGCGTTCTTCTCGGCGATTCCGCGCATTCACAATAAACTGCGGACGATTTGCGAAGTCGGGCTGGGCTACATCAAGATGGGGCAGCCGGCCACGACCCTTTCCGGTGGCGAAGCGCAGCGCGTCAAGCTGGCGACCGAGCTCTCGCGCCGTTCGACCGGCCGGACGTTCTACGTGCTCGACGAGCCGACGACGGGATTGCACTTCGCCGATATCCACAAGCTACTCGACGTGCTCCAAAAGCTGGTGCAGACCGGAAATAGCGTGCTCGTGATCGAGCATAATCTGGACGTCATCAAGACGGCCGATTATTTGATCGACATGGGGCCCGAAGGCGGCGATAAAGGCGGTACGATCGTCGGCACCGGAACGCCCGAGGAATTGGCCAAAAATCAAGCCTCGTATACCGGGGCATACATCAAGCCCGTGCTCGTGGACGGGCGTTCGCTGGGCCATAATGCCCCCGACGTAACGGAGATGGCGCGCCTCGAAAGCGAGAACTTTGCGGTTCTTGACGATCTCGCGAAGGGTGAACGCGTTGCCGTCGAAGCGTAGTTGGCGCTGATGGCAACTTTCTCGATTGCAATGTTGGTCTGTTCGGACCTCACCCGTTCCTGCGATTTCTATCGCGACGTGTTGGGTTTACGCGTGCTAACCGACAAACGCCCGCATTGGATCGAATTCGAACTCGCCAAGGGCTCCTCGCTCGGCCTGCACCCGAAATCGGAGTTGTTGGCGGTCCGCCCGGGGTCGTTGCAGCTGGGCTTTACGGTTAAAAACGTCGATCGATTCGTGGCCGATTGTGCGGTACTCGGCGTCCCGATCTTCCAGGACCCCTACGACGAGTCGTTCGGCCGCGTCGCGGTGATTTCGGATCCGGATGGCTATCCGATTCAGGTCGGCTCGCCGAAGCGCGGATAGATGAGCGCGCGGGCTCGCGCGCAGCAGTTGCGCGCCCTTCTTGACGAAGCCAACTATCGCTACTACACGCTCGACAGCCCGACGTTAACCGACGCCGAGTACGACGAGTTCCTCAGAGAACTGATCGCTCTCGAATCCACCGAACCATCGTTGCGCACGGCGGATTCGCCGACGCAACGGATCGGGGCGCCGCCTTCCGAACGGTTCGCGCCGTATCAACATTCCGCGGCAATGCTGAGTTTAGCGAACGCCTTCAGCGCAGACGAACTGCGCGCGTTCGACGAACGCGTCGTAAAGCTCGCAGGCCGACCGGTCGAATATATCTGCGAATTGAAAATCGACGGCCTCGCGATCGCGCTCGACTATCGCGACGGTCTCTTCGTTCGCGGCGGCACCCGCGGAGACGGCCGCGTCGGTGAAGACGTCACACCCAACCTGCGCACGATCAAAACGATCCCCCTGCGATTGCACGAGCCGTTGACCGCACTCGAAGTACGCGGGGAAGTGTTTTTGCGAAAGGCCGATTTCATTCGGCTCAATCAAGCGCGCGAACGCGACGGCCTCGAACAGTTTGCCAATCCTCGCAACGCCGCCGCGGGCGGCGTGCGGCAACTCGACTCGCGATTCACGGCGGCACGCCGCCTCTCGTTTTTTGCCTACCAAGCGATCTGGCGCGATGTCAAAGACGCTCCGAGCGGCCAGTGGGACGCGCTGCACCGCCTGCACGAATTGGGCTTTGCCATCAATCCGTACGTCGAACGCGCTGCGACGATTGCGGAGGTGATCGCGATCTGCGAGCGATGGGAACTCGAACGCGATACGCTCGACTACGAAATCGACGGCGTGGTGGTCAAGGTTGACGATCTCGCGACGCAGGATGCGCTGGGAAGCGTCGCGCGCGATCCGCGATGGGCGGTGGCGTTCAAGTTCAAACCGCGTGAAGCGCAGACGAAATTGCTCGATATCACGATCAGCGTCGGCCGCACCGGTACCCTCAACCCGAACGCCGTGCTCGAGCCCGTGCGAATCGGCGGGGTGGTGGTGAGGAGCGCGACGCTTCACAACGCGCAGTACATCGCGAGCAACGACATTCGCATCGGCGACACGGTCGTGGTGACGCGTGCCGGCGACGTGATTCCGCGCGTCGTGCGCCCGATCGTCGCGCTGCGCACGGGCGCGGAGCGCGTTTTCGCGATGCCCGATCGTTGCCCCGTGTGCGGGTTCGCGATCGATCACCCGGAGGGCGAAGCGATGTCGCGCTGCACGAACGCAACGTGCCCCGCACAGGTTTTCGAACGGGTGCTGCATTTCGCGTCGCGCGGAGCCATGGATATCGAAGGCCTGGGCGAGGTGCTGGCGGAGCAATTGACCGAGCTCGGGCTCGTGCACGACGTCAGCGATATTTACCATTTGAGCGCCCAAGCGCTCGAACGCGTCCCGCGGTTGGGGCCCAAGAGCGTGCAAAACCTCATGCGCGCGATCGAAGATTCTAAGCAGCGCGGCCTCACCCGGCTACTGGTGGGCCTGGGCATCCGTTTTGTCGGCGAGCAAACCGCGGCGATCCTCGCGTTGGACTTCGGTTCCATCGATGCGATCGCGCAGTCTTCGACCGAGGCGCTACAACGCTGCGAGGGGATCGGCCCGGAGGTTGCGGGCAGCGTGGTGCTGTTCTTCGCGCAGGCGCCGAATCGCGCGATGGTCGAGCGTTTGCGCGAGGCCGGCATCGTGATGCACGGCCCCGTCGGCCGGCGCGCGAACGACGGGGCCCTTGCGGGAAAGACGTTCGTCCTGACGGGGACGCTGCCGACGATGACGCGAGAAGAGGCAACCGAGGCGATCGAAGCGCTCGGCGGCAAAGTGACCGGTTCGGTGAGCAAAAAAACGCACTACGTCGTAGCGGGCGAAGCCGCGGGCAGCAAGCTTACCAAAGCCGAGCAACTCGGCATTCCGATTCTCGATGAAGAAGCGCTGCGCGCGATGCTCGCGTCCCGGCCATAGCCGCGGCGCTAGAAAAGCCGCGTCAGGCCGTTGGGCTCGAGCTCGTTCGGGAGCGCATCGGCGAGCGCTTCGGGGAGGTCGCCGGCTAGCGTTCCGACCGGGCGACGCCGTTCGCAGACTTGGCCCGCGAGCCCATGCCAGTATGCGCCGCAGCGCGCGGCATCGAGCGGCGAGAGGCCCTGCGAGAGCAGGCTCGCGATGATGCCGGTGAGCACGTCGCCGCTCCCGGCGGTGGCGAGCGCATTCGTACCCGTAACGTTGACGTGCATGGTGGTACCGTCGTAGATCAGCGTATCGCGACCTTTGAGGAGGGTCGTGATACCCGTGCGATCGACGAACTCGCGCAGGCGCGCGACGCGCTGCCCCGGAGCGATGGTACCCAGGCCGGACAAACGCGCGAATTCGCCCTCGTGTGGCGTAACGACGATGCGCTTTCCCCGTGCGATATCCAGATGCTTCGCGAGATGAAAGAGCGCGCTCGCGTCGGCGACGATCGGTAGCGTCGCGCGTTCGATGATGCCGCACACGATTTCACCCGCGCGTTCGTTTAATGCTAGGCCCGGCCCGATCGCGATCGCGCTGCTTCGCTTCGCTATGTCGAGCAGGTCTTCGACGACTTGCTTGGGGCCGTCGTCGCCGGAGATGCCGACGACGACCGTCTCGAGAAGATGGGTGCGAACCACCGGCGCCGCCGCGGCCGCCGTCGCCAGCGTAACGTAGCCCGAACCGGCGCGCCCGGCCGCCCGCGATGCGAGCGCGGCGGCGCCCGGAAACTGTTCGGAACCGGCGATGACGAGCGGTGCTCCGGCGGCGCGCTTGTCGCCGCATGCGGAGCGCTTTGGAAGCAGCGCGAGGAACGCGCGATCGTCCAACGCCGCGTACGCATGCGCGTAGCTAGCGAGGATACTCGGCGCGATACCGATATCGGCGACGTAGAGTTCGCCCACGCGTTCGCGCCCGGCTTCGACCAGCAATCCCGGCTTCGCCGCTGCGAGCGCGATCGTAAACGAGGCGCGCACCGCGCGTTCGGCGACCGCGCCGGTGTCGGCATCGATGCCGCTGGGAATATCGATGGCGAGCACCGTTCGCTCGCGCGCATCGAGCACGTCGAGCGCCGCTGCGTAGCTTGCATCGATCGGCAAGCGCGCCCCGGTGCCGAAGAGCGCGTCGATCGCGAGCGCCGCTCCGTCTACGGCAGCGAGCGCTTCGGCGGGCGTTTGTGGAAACGGCTGCGTCGCGACGCCTGCATCGCGCGCGCGTTCTTGCGCGGCGATCCGGGCGGGCGACGGCTGCGGGCTCGCCGCAGCATAGACGATGCGCTGGTAACGGGCGTCCAACTCGGCAAGCGCGGCAAAGCCGTCGCCGCCGTTGTTGCCGGGCCCCGCGAATGCAACGATACGTCCGCCCTCGGGCCGGCGCGCGCGAACAAAGGCCGCAATCCGGATGCCGGCGGCCTTCATGAGTGCGTCTGCGCCCATCGTCGCGCACGCCTGCGTATCGGCGGCGCGCATACCGGCGGAATCGAGGACGTACGTCATCGTTCGAGGATGACGACGGCTGCCGCCGTCGCTTCCGTGTGCGTGATCGTCAGGTGAATCGAGGCGACGTCGCGTTGGACGAGCAAGCGTTCGGCCTTACCGAAGAGATGAATGATCGGCTTGCCGCTCGATTCGTGGCCGACCCCGACCCACCGCCACGGGATCGCGTGGCCGAAGGCTTTCCGCGTCGCCTCTTTTGCCGCAAAGAAGCCCGCCAGCCGTTCGGGCCAGTTCCGTTTGCTGCGCGCGTAGGCCATTTCTTCATCCGTATAAACTTTGCGTGCGAACCATGCAAGTGCGCGCTCGTCGAACCGGTAACGCTCGACTTCCGCCAGGTCGATCCCGATGCCGACGATCATGTTTCCGGCTTTCGTAGCGGTTAACAAGTTTTCCGGCCTGGCGGGGCGAAGCAGGGCTAGAGATGGAGTCGAGGGTTCGCATCGTTCCGATCAACGCAATGGATGGCGGTTTTCTCGACCGTCTCGCACTCTGCTTGGAGGAGCGCTTTCTCGCGTCCGCACGCGTGGAGCGCACGCTGGTGGTTCCGCGAAGCGCGCTGAACGCAACCCGCCGGCAACTCTTTCTCTCCACCATCGTCTCGAAGGTACGTCGCGCCCATCCAGAAGAAGCCGGCGTGCTGCTCGCCATCACCGATTTCGATGTCTACAAGACGTCGCATCGTTTTATTTTCGGCGATGCCGACGAGGCGCAAGGCGTCGCGGTCGTTTCGCTCCATCGGCTCCGCTCGGAGTTCTACGGCGAGGAACCCGACGAGAACATGCTCTTTCAGCGGGCGCTCAAAGAGTGCGTGCACGAACTGGGGCATGCGTTCGGCTTGAAGCATTGCTTCAATGCCCGCTGCGCGATGTACTACTCCAACTCGATCTTCGAGACCGATAACAAAATGCCGTATTTTTGCGAAACGTGCGATAAGCGCATGAGCCGCGCCCGGAACGAGCGCTCGTAGCGGCACTCCCTCGGGCGCAGATAACGGCTCCCAGCTAAACCGGGGACCCCTAACGGCCGTTACAACGGATATAGGGAGAGCGCGCGTTGAAGTCTCGCAGAGGGGCTTCGGTAACCGCTTCTCTTGGGCTTTGGGGTGGTGCGGCTCTTGTTCGTCGTGATAAAGGGAGTACTGTGATCTACGCCTTCTTCGCGGGGTTGCGGACGCGGCTTTCGGCCCCGGCCCGCATCTTCATTGCTGCGATGGCTGCTGCCGTGTGCTTCGGCCTGGCATGGTACGGTACGCCGGTCTCGATAGAGATTCTGCTGCTGGCGGTCGTTGCGGTGGCCGCGGCGCTGGTGGGCTTCCCGCTCGGTGCGGTGCTGGCGCTCGTGGTCGGAGCCATCGATTTTACGGTTCGGCGAGCGCATCACAGCCACGAGGCGCTCTCGAGCGCGATACTGCTCGCGGCGAGCGGGGCGATCGTGAGCGCGCTCTTCTTGGGCGAGTCCTCGGATGGCGAGACGCGGGCGGAACCCGAGGCCGCCCAGCGCGCATTTACGGGATTCGGCCGGGTCGCGCTCCCGCGCGGCGCCGACGCGAGCGCGACGATGCACGCGAGCCTCGCGTCGCTGGCTTCGGGCGTCCGCGACGTCTCGCAAGGCGATTTCACGAAAAACATCGCGGTAAGCGATGCGGCCCTTCAAGACTTGGCCATCGCCCTGAACAAATTGATCTTCGGGATGCGCGATTTTCTCCGGCAACTGCACAAGAACGCCGACAATTTGGGCGTCGCGGGTGAGGACCTCCGTTCGACCGCTTCAACCGCGCTGGCGGTGATCGAGGGCGCTTCGGTCGCGCAGGGCCAGCTCGACGAAGGCATTCAGGAGCAGTCGCGGATCGTCGAAGAAGCCACGATTCGCGTCCTCGCGCTGACCGAAGCGATCGCCACCATCGCGGCTTCGGCCGAGGAGCAGACGCGCAGCCTCGACGAAACGGCGCTGGCCGTCTCCAATATGGCCAGTTCGATCGAAGAAGTGACCGCGCAGGTCGATTCGCTTTCGTCGATTTCGACCGAAACCTCTCGCATTGCCGCGCGCGGCGATACGGCGATCGGCACGATCGTAGACGGCATGCACACGATTCGCACCACGATCGACGATCTCGGCAACGACATCGAACAGCTCGGCAGCAATTCCGAGCAGATCGGCGACATCGTTAAGGTGATCGATCGGATCGCGGAGCAGACGAACCTGCTGGCGCTCAATGCGGCGATCGAAGCCGCGCGCGCCGGCGAACACGGCCGCGGCTTCGCCGTCGTCGCGAGCGAGATTCGCAAGCTTGCGGATAGCAGCGTTTCGGCCACCAAGGAGATTGCCAGCCACATCACCTCGACGCAGGGCGTCATCGGCGAGGTCGTCGAGGCGATGTCGCGCTTGACCGCGCGCGTGGAAGATAGCGTCGGCAGTACCAACTCGGCGTCCGGCGCGTTGCAAGAGATCGTTTCGGCGGTGCTCGCGTCCAACCAGCAAATTGGAGAAATCAGCGCCGTGACGCGCGCGATGAGCGCTAACTCTTATCAGGTCATCCGTTCGATCGAGGAGATCACGAAATCGGTCTCCCTCAATCTTCAGGCAACCCAACAGATGACGCGTCAATCCGACGACGTGAATAAAGCGTTCTCCGACATCTCGTCGATTTCGCAGCAGAACGCCTCGTCCGTCGAAGTGCTCACATACGTGAACAAGGAAGTCACCGATGCCGCGCAACGCATGCTCACGTCGGTGGAAGAGATGAACGAGCTCGCCGGGCAGATCGATACGCGCCTGGGACAATTCAAAATTAGCGATTCCCGTTCAGAGGAAGGTACCACCGTATGAGCCTACGCGTCCGCCTCTTGGGCACGATCATCGGAGCGATCGTGCTGTTTTTTTTGATCAGCGTCATCGCGGCACGCTTGGTGCTTCAGCGGGATTTACTGGATCTTGGGAAGACCGAAGTGACCAACGGCGCGGGCGCCTTTGGCGGATATTGGGACTCGCGCAAGGACCAGATCAAGCTGCTGGTTTCGCAGGATGCGGTCTCCGATAGCTTGCGCAAGATTCTTCAAGCGAAGAACGTGGGCGCGATGCAGGATCAATTAGCAAATATCGCGCGCACGTCGGGGCTTTCGTTCTTAACGATCGTGGACGACAACGGCAAAGTGATCGCTCGCGCGAACGGGCCGCAGCCGGGAACGCTCGCGCAGAATACATTGATTCAGCGTGCGCTCACCGGCGAAACGGTGAGCACCGCGACGCTGCTCGGGCCGGCGGTTCTCACCGGCGAGGGTTTGGCGCTCCAGGCGCAAGCCGATATCAAGGGGCCCGACGGCAAGACCGTCGCGCAGGCCAACCAAGGCCTCGCGCTCGTGGCCGCGGCGCCCATCAGCGACCAAAACGAGCGGACCATCGGTGCGATTTACGGTGGTATCCTGCTCAATCACTACTACGATTTGGTCGATCAGGCAACGCGCGCGCTCGGCGGATCGGCGGCCTTGTTGGACGGCGATGCGATCGCTGCGAGCACGATCGCGCAACCGGACGGTACGCGCACCGTTGACGTGCAGGTTCCGGTTGCGGACTCGGTTCTAAAAACGGGCCAGCCTTATACCGGATCCGATACCGAAGGCGGCACCGAGTACCTGGTCCACGTCGATCCGATTCAAAACGATCAGAATCAAACCATCGGCGCGCGCTGGTACGGCATCCCGATGACGCAGATCACCGGCATTATCAACCATACGACGCAGACGCTCGTGCTGTGGGGACTGCTCGCGATGATCATCGCGCTCGCACTCGCCATCCCGATCGTTCAAGCGCTCTCGAACACGCTGGCCAAACGCAGCCAGCAGGTTCGCGCTGCCGCCAAAGAACTCGGCGTGGTGATCGTCGGGGCCGAAGTCTCGGGCGACCATATCGCGCAGACGAAGGCCGCGGTAGAGAAGAGCGGCGCGCTGATCGCCGAGATTCAGGCAGGTGCGCCTTCGCCGAAGATGAGCGAACTGCGTGCCGTCAACGACGAGCTAGAGGGCGACATCATCGTGATCGACACGCTCTCGCAAGAGATGAGCGGCCGGATGCAACAGGCGGTGCATCGCGTCGCCGAGCTCAACGAAGTCGCGGGCGGCCTCAACGAACTGGTTACCGGCGAGAAGAACTAGCCGGCTATGGCAGACGTCGTCTTGTTCTTCGGCAGTAATGCCGACACGATGATCGCCACCAAGGCGCTCAAAGACTCCGGCATTACCGCGAAGATGATTCCGAAGCCCGCCAACGTGACGAGTTCGGCGAACCTATGCCTTTCGATCGATGCGGGCGCGGTCGAACCCGCCAAGAGCGCGCTCGGTACCGCCGGTATCGCGCTCGGAGGTGTGGTCTAACCATGTAGCTTCGTTGCTAAGGAGAGAAACTCGATGAGCTTACGCGTACGGCTTCTCGGTACGATCATTGGTGCAATCGTCCTATTCTTTCTCATCAGCGTCGTCGCGGCGCGTTTGGTGCTTCAGCGCGATTTGCTCGCGCTGGGAGAAACCGAAGTCACCAACGGCGCGGGCGCCTTTGGCGGCTATTGGGATTCCCACAAAGATCAGATCAAGCTCCTGGTATCGCAGGATGCGGTCTCCGATAGCTTGCGAAAGAATCTCGAATCGAAAAACGTCGGCGCGATGCGGAAGCAGTTGGCGAACATCGCCCGAACGTCGGGACTTTCGTTCTTGACGATCGTAGACGGTAGCGGCAAAGTTGTGGCGCGCGCGAACGGGCCGCAGCCGGGAACGCTCGCGCAGAACTCATTGGTGAAACGCGCGCTAACGGGAGAAACGGTGAGCACCGCAACGCTGCTCGGACCCGTGGTGCTGGCCGGTGAGGGCCTCGTCTCACAGGCGCAGGCCGATATCAAGGGGCCCGACGGAAAATCGGTCGCGCAGACCAATCAAGGCCTTGCGCTGGTGGCCGCTGCGCCGATCAGCGACCAAAACGAGCGCACCATCGGTGCGATCTACGGCGGCATCCTGCTCAATCACGAATTCACGACGAACGGCTACTACGACCTGATCGACCAAGCGGCGCACTCGCTCGGCGGCGCGTCGGCAATCCTGGAAGGCAATGCGATCGTCGCGAGCACGATCATGCGGGCCGACGGCACGCGCGCCGTCGACGTGCAGGTGCCGGCAGCCGACGCGGTGTTGAAAAACGGGCAACCCTATACCGGCCCGGATACCGAAGGCGGTACGCAGTATCTCGTGCACATCGATCCGGTCCAGAGCGACCAAAACAAAACCATCGGCGCGCGTTGGTACGGCGTCCCGATGACGCAGATCACGAGCATCATCAACCACACGACGCAGACGCTCGTGCTGTGGGGATTGCTCGCGATGGTCATCGCCCTCGCACTCGCCATCCCGATCGTCCAAGCGATCTCGAATACGCTGGCCAAACGCAGCCAGCAGGTTCGTGCGGCGGCCAAAGAACTCGGTGTGGTGATCGTAGGGGCGGAAGTCTCGGGCGACCACATCGCGCAGACCAAAGTTGCGGTCGAGAAGAGCGGCGCCCTTATCGCGACCATCGAAGCGAGTGCGCCTTCGCCCGCGGTGACCGAACTGCGCTTGCTGAACGATGAGGTCTATTGTGACGTCATCGTGATCGACACGCTTTCGCAAGAGATGGGCGGCCGGATGCAACAAGCGGTGCACCGCGTCGCCGAGCTCAACGAAGTCGCGGGCGGCCTCAACGAACTGGTTACCGGGGAAAAGAATTAGCCGACTATGGCAGACGTCGTCTTGTTCTTCGCCAGCAACGCCGATACGATGATCGCCACCAAGGCGCTCAAAGATTCGGGCATTACCGCGAAAATGATTCCGAAACCCGCCAACGTGACGAGTTCGGCGAATCTCTGCCTGTCGATCGATGCAGGCGCGGTCGAACGCGCCAAGAGCGCGCTCGGCACCGCGGGCATCGCACTCGGAGGGGTCGTCTAAAAAGCGGCTAGCGGAGCGCGCGAGCGTCGGCGAGTTCGATGGTTTCGCGCGCTCCGCCGGCGCGTTCGACGATCAATCCGCCGCCGGTCGCAATCCCGATTGCCGTTGCCTCGAACGGTTCGCGTGCGCCGTCGAGCAGCAGACGATAGCGCCTGCCGGGAAGCCCGGCTGCGCGCTCCCAGACGCGCGCGATACGCTGCGGCATCGAGAGCGTCTCATTCCACGCATCGAACACCAGCAGCATTCGTTCGAGCAACGCCGCGCGATCGACCGGGACGATGTCGTCGCAGAATGCGGGCGGTGGATCGATCCCCGCACTCGCGCCGGGAATGCGATGCACGTTGATGCCGACGCCGGCGGCCACCCAGGCCCGGTCGCCGACGATTCGCGTCGCGCAGAGAATGCCGGCGACCTTGCGATCGCCGAGGAGCAGATCGTTGGGCCAATGCAGCGTGGTCGGCACGCCGCTCTCAAACAGGGCGCGCCGCACCGCGATGGCGACGGCATAGGGGACGATCCACAGGTCGGCGGTGGGGATCGCCCGGGGCAGAATCGTGGTAAAGAGCAGCGAGGTTCCCGGCTGGGCGACCCAGGATCGCCCTTTTCGGCCGCTGCCGCGATCTTGGGCCTCCGCCACGATCGTCAGGCCGAACCCCTCCGGGTCGCCCAGCAGCTCAGCCGCGTCGTCGTTGGTGCTCCCGGTGCGTTCAACGTAGCGAATCTTGGCGAAGGCGGTGCCCATGAGGTTCCGCGCAACCTGCGCGTAGGGATGATCCATACCTGCTTGTTACGGCCCGTGGCGCCCCGCGCCTGGGCGAGAGGCAAAGGGCCGCTATTGGCGTATTGCGCGGTGCTATGGCTATTGAAACCACCCTCTTACTCTGCAAACCCGATGCCGTTTCGCGCGGCTTGGTGGGCGAAATTATCGCGCGCCTCGAGCGCCGCGGCTACCTGATCGCGGCGATGAAGCTCGTGCAGCTTTCCGGCGACAAAGCTCGGGAGCATTACGCCGAACACAAAGACCGGCCGTTCTTCGGCGATTTGGTGAGCTTCATCACCAGCGCCCCGCTCGTGGCGCTTGCGGTTGAAGGCGAGAACGCGATCGACGGCTGCCGCCAGCTGATCGGTGCAACCGATCCGCTCAACGCCGCACCCGGCACGATGCGCGCCGATTTCGCACAGACGATCGGCCGCAACCTCGTGCACGGCAGCGACAGCAAAGCCAGCGCCGAACGCGAACTGAAGATCTTCTTCACCGAAGGCGAGTTCGTTTCGCGCAAGCACGATCTCGAGCGCTGGATCAAGGAATAGCCGATGTCGCTGGAATTGTTGCGCGGCGGCGGACGCCCGCTGATTGAGGGCGTCCACGCGCGCGAAGTGCTCGATTCGCGCGGCAACCCCACCATTGCCGTCACCGTCGCCACCAGCTTCGGCTCGGTGGAAGAAGCGATGGTGCCGTCGGGCGCTTCGACCGGCGCGCACGAAGCCGTCGAATTACGCGACGGCGATGCCAAACGTTACAACGGTAAAGGCGTTCGCAAAGCCGTTGCCGCCGTCAACGAAATCCTCGGCCCCGCATTAGAAGGGCTCGACGCGACCGCACAACGCGAGATCGACGAGCGCATGATCGAGCTCGACGGAACGCCGAACAAGGCGAACCTCGGTGCGAATGCGCTGCTCGGCGTCTCGCTCGCGGTCGCGCGTGCGGCTGCTTCCAGCCTATCGGTTCCGCTCTTCCGCTATCTGGGCGGCCCGTCGGCGGCGACGCTGCCGGTGCCGATGATGAACGTCATCAACGGCGGCAAACACGCCGAAGGCGCGCTGCAATTCCAGGAGTGCATGGTGATGCCGATCGGCGCCCCCACGCTTGCCGAAGCCATACGGTACGGCTCGGAGGTGTTTCACGCGCTCGGCAAACTGCTGCACGAACGCGGTTTTCCGACGCTCGTGGGCGACGAGGGCGGTTACGCTCCGCCGCTCGATTCTATCGACGAAGCGATGGCGTTGCTGTGCAGCGCGATCGAACGCGCGGGCTACAAGCCCGGTGCCGATATCGCGATTGCGCTCGATCCCGCATCGACGGAGTTCTTCCAAGACGGCCTCTACTACGCACACGACAAGCAACACGGGCTGACCGCCGAGCAAATGGTGGACTTGTATCGCGACTTGTGCGACCGCTACCCGATCGTTTCCATCGAGGACGGCTTCGCCGAAGACGACTGGAACGGCTGGTGCCGGATGACCGACGCGTTGGGCGACCGCGTACAGATCGTCGGCGACGACATCTTCGTGACCAACACGCAGCGCCTGGAACGCGGCATCAAGGAAGGCGTCGCCAATTCGATTCTGATCAAGGTCAACCAGATCGGCACGCTCACCGAGACGCTCGACGCCGTGGCCCTGGCGCAGAAGTCGGGCTATACCACGGTGATCTCGCATCGCTCGGGCGAGACCGAGGACACGAGCATCGCGGATATCGCCGTCGCGACCGGCGCCGGGCAGATCAAGACCGGGTCGCTCGCGCGCAGCGACCGGGTCGCGAAGTACAACCGGCTGATGGCCATCGAGGAGCAGCTCGGGCAGGCCGCTAGCTACCCGGGAGCCAAGGCATTCCGCCTCGCGGGCCCGTAGCTCAGCGGCAGAGCGGCCGGCTCATAACTGGTTGCGCGTAGGTTCGAATCCTACCGGGCCCACCAAAGTACGTTGACAGAACGCCTCTCCTCCCTGTAGGGTTTGGAGGCGTTCCCATCATGGCGCTATCGTCTATCGGTTAGGACAGCCGCCTTTCACGTGGCAAAGACGGGTTCGATTCCCGTTAGCGCTACCACTTGAGGCCCGTTTTTACGGGCCTTTTTCTTTTCTACAACGAAGCCGAACGACGTGGCGACGGACGTAGTGGGAAATGCCTCGACGTATGACTTCTACTCGGCGGATGCATCGAACATCACCAGCTCATATAATAGCGTTGATCAATTCTACTATGGGGGCTTGTATGCATGAAGGCGATCATGGGCGACGTTATAACCTCTTCATGAGGGTCCTATTCCCGATCCTCATGGTCGCCTTCTTGACCATCGCATATTGGCGAGGTAACGCGGCCCGACTGTTACAGTGCGTTCCACCGCAAGCGCACGATCTCTCCTGGTATTTTGGAGGGCTTTACGCGATGCTCATCTTCCCGCAGCTCACCTTCGTTATGCTGACGTTGGCGCTTCTAACAGTCACTGCATTGTCGTATGTCCGCCGTACGCTAGTCACCGATCTCGCCTGCGCTCTTGTTCTTATCGCGATTCCTTGCATGGACTTTTTGAGCATTGCGCGTACCAGCTGCAAGTGAAAGAAAAGACCGCTCTATGAAAGACGAATCAACAACATCAAGCTATTCAAAGGGTTCCCGCATCGCATATGGTCTCTGGCTTGGTTTCGCGATAGTTAGCTCATTATTGATTGGAATGGGTGGCGCAAATTGTACTCGATCCTTTAGTTGGAGTAACGCTATCAAGACGCTGGTGACAGCTGGGATATTCTATTCTCCTCTATGGCTGCTGTTTACCGTAGCAGTTGCATGGTTTATTTGGCGGGAGGGTCGGTCCGTAGAGAATAACCCAAGAAACACAAGGCGATTTATCGCTGCTTTCGTGCTGATTTGTGTGATCTCCCTAGCTATCGGATTGCGCTGGCCCTGCGCCCAACTGTGATCAAATGATACGTTTGATGAGCACTCCCTACGACGGAGAGTGTAGGACGGATGGATGCTCAAGGAAATACCGTCTGGTATCCAGCTTATTCGACGATCGTAAGCCAGACGCAGGCCCCACTCTTTCTCATCAAGGGCCCGAACAATGGCTTGTATCTGTCATCGCAGCGGGTTTTGACTAGTTCGCCGCTGCAATTTGGTGCGGGGTTTACGCCACTCGATCTTACGTTGTGGTGAGCGAAGGCGAAAGGAAGCCGAAAGTTCGAATCCCGTTAGCGCGACAACTTGAGGCGCGTGTTTACGGCCTGTTTCTTCGTTTGTAGCCACGCCTTCGATTGAGCGAGACAACACAACCCATGCAGGGTGGGCGATAAAACACAGCGCGAGACCTTATCAAAAAGATTCAATTCGTAATTTCACCCTAGTGTTCTCACGGCTTAGGGATGGTCGCCGGAAACCTGTCGCGTGCGAGCGTCGCGGGAAACGCGAAGTGATCGTAGGCGAGCGTCATCGTAACGCGCTTTACTCCAAAACCCATCGCGCGAAGCACGAGTTCGATCGTACCGCTGCGAACCAACGATTCGCCATTCACGTCGCCAATGTTTAGTTTGAATGTGCTGGTGTAGCCAGCCGCGACGATGCTCTGGCGCATTTCAAGTCGAACGGAACAGAGGCGGTTCGTGCGCACGTCGATCACGGCATCGGTGAGTGGGTGGTCTAGCGGGTCCCTCCGCGCGATCAAGTGTACGCGGTGCGCCGGATCGCCGTTCGCACAGGTAGCCGCTCCCTCGTCGGTGACGTCGTAGAACGCAACCCCCATCACCTGGACCGCGGCGATAACGGGCATGCCGCCCGGTGCAGGCGTCGGCGATGGCGGCGCAGTTGCAGAATCCGGGCGCCCGTTCAGGCCGTACCGGATCCAGTCAGCGACGCCGCTCCACGTCGGGTCGAAGATTGGAGAACTGATGACGCCCCAACCGCTCGGTGTTTGCACCGATGTCAGATCGTCGCTCTTTCGGTATGCCGCTGCGAAGGTTGCGTCGGGTTTGCCTAGCCGGTCGCCCATAACGAGGCCGATCGAGGCTTTTCCGCTCGGCTCGCGCGTGAGAATAAAATCGAGGCCCGTCACGTGTACGTGCACGTCGTAGGTTGCGAAATGCGGTTGCGGCAGGTGGCGCATTGCTTCGATCGCTTGTGCGTAGTACTGCCCCGCCGACGGCGGTTGGCCGGCATTCGCCGGCAGCGCGTACCCGAACGCGAACAGCGCGCCTGCCAGGAGTGCTTGTTGTCGCCGCATCTTATTTATAACGTGCCTGATCAACAACTTCGTCAACAGCGGAAATAACGGCGGATGGATGGTCCAATTGAATCGCATGGGTCGAACCCGCAACGACGAAGTGCGCCCCTACGGAGGATAGCCTGGCAATCCGTTCTTCGGCCTCATTCTTGGCGACCCAAAGCGCGCGCTGCGCGGCTAGCGATATCGGGCCACTGTTGTCGATGTCACCGTTTTCTGAGTCCGTGAGTACGATAAGCGGTAGATTTCCGTACGGGCGCTCCGCCGCGCGGACCTCCGCCGCACTCTTTTTGGAAGCCTCGAGCTCTAGTGCCTCGTCTTTCCAAAGCGAAGCTCGGTCCATGTGTTCCCCCTGCATTTCCGCAACGGCGCACGCTGCCCGTGAAATCGTCGGGCAACCGGCTGCACGTAGACGCCGGTGATAAGTGGCAAGACCACCGGGAAAGAACGCGCACGTTCCTCGTGACACGTTGACCGCGCAGTTATCGTACTGCTTGTACCAAGCTTGCTTTTGCTGGTCGTACCATTGGCGCGATTTATGCATGACGGTCGTGACGATGTTCGCAGCATCAACGTCAAACTCTGAATCCGGATCGACCTCGACAAGGCCGACGACCTCGTCCGGGTAACGGTACTGATAGAGACGCGTGTACAGCCCGCCGCTCGACCATCCGACAAGCACGTAGGGCGGGGCGATTCCAGCGCCCCGCAGGAGCGCGTGCAAATCGCGGACGATCGCTGCTGCGTCCCGTGGGGCGGGCGCGGGATCGCTAAAGCCCAATCCGGCTCGATCGTATGAGCAGACCCTGGTAGTTCGTGAAAGCGCCGGTTGCACTAACCGCCAGGCTGTCGAATCGGCAACGAGCCCCGCCTCCAGAATCACCGTCGGTGACCCTGTTCCCGTGCAGATGATGTTCAGCCGACGTCCCCCGATGTCGACTAAGCGCTGAGGATGGAGATACCAATCGACGTTGTACGGCGGTTGGTGCTGCGGAGTTGCCGCGATTTGCGCCAAGACAATCGCGCCGATCGCGGCGATACGAAATAGGCCCCGCATCATAGTTCTCATAGCACTCCTTTGGAGGTGGCTTAGGCGATTACTTCGGCGCGTGCCCAAAGGGCAGTGGCGAGCCCGCACGTCGCAATGGCGATCGCGACGAGGACGGGCATGACCCATGCGGAGCTTAGCCATTGCAGCGGCGACATAGCGTTTAGCCCCGCGTTGTACACCGCAAACGGATTCGCGGCAATTGGCGCGCGGAGCACCGCGCCAATCGCGGTTTGCGATAACGCGAGAATCATCCAGATCATTAGCGCCGGTAGCGCGAGGAGACCGCAATATGCGATGCGCCGACCGAGCATGCCTACAAGTGCGCTCCAACCATACGTGCCAAAGGCCATAGCGAGCGCCATTGCGATATCGGTCGCGCTCGGCGTGCCCGAGAGATCCACCCGGAAGTGGAGGGCCCCGAACGTGAGAATCAAGAGGTATACGCACGCGAACGCCACGGTCGTGCCGGCGAGATCGACGACAATTACTTGCAGCGCGAGCGCCCATCGACGCGTCGGCAGCACCCAAAGCACTCGCGCCGCGTCCCGGGAGCCATTGCCCAGAGCGACCCCGAAAACCGATGCGAAAATAGCTGCGAGCCAGCCCGAGCCATTAGCGATCGCGGCGTAGGTGATCTGGCTCATGTTCGACGAGGTGGGAACGATCAGCATGATTGTTAGGACGATGCCCGCGAACCACGGAAGGGCTTTGCGCATCACCAAGTACTCGCGATAGATCATGCCTGCCGCTCCTTCGTCTCGCCGATGGTCTTAAAGAAAATCTGTTCGAGATTCATCGTGCGTCGGGTTACTGAAACGGGAGAGAGCGCGCGCAGTTGAGCCTCAATAGTGGCGACATCGCCATTGGCGTAGCGCCGCTCCAATCGGCCGTCGTAGAAAACGGCCTCAATTAGAAATCGCTTGGCGCGCAGATCATCCACGTCGGCCTCCAGCACGAGCCTCCCCTTTTCGATAATCCCGATGCGCTCCGCCGCTTGCTCGATGTGTCCGATCTGATGCGACGAGAAGAGCACCGTGGCACCGTCGGCGGCAGCGCTAACGATGGCGTCGAGTAGCCGACGCTGCATCACGGGGTCCAACCCCGACGATGGCTCGTCGAGTATTATGAGCTCGGGCCGCTGTGCAAACGCAAGCGCAAGCGCGACAGCTTGACGTTGTCCTTTCGATAGTTTGCGGAGCGGTCGCCCCGGTTCGATCTCGAACCGCTCGATCAGCTCGTTCATCAGCGTGCGATCGAAACGGGAAAAACAGCGGCGTCGAAACTCGACGTGCTGACGCGTCGTCATCCAGCCATCGAGAGAGTTGATCTCCGGAACATAGGCGGTTCGATCGAGCGCTCGCGGCCGCAGGGGTCCGTCGAAAAGCGTGACCTCACCCGACGTTTTCGAAATCAGCCCTAGCACGCATGCGATCGTGCTACTCTTACCGGCACCGTTCCGTCCAAGCAAACCGAAGATCGTGCCTCGCTCGATGACGAGTGAGAGATCGTCGACGGCGAGGTGGTCGCCGTACCGTTTCGTGAGGTGCGCAACGCGTAGTGGAATCATCATGCTCCGTGTGTGCCGTCGCCGCGATACCATGCATCGAGCGCGCGCTGGAACAGCTCGCGCAAGTCGCTCTCGTCGACGCCAAGCGAGCGCGCTTCGCGGATCGCCGCATCGATCGAAGCGCTGACGACGTCGCGCGCTCCCGACTTGGCAACGCCTCTCGCCGCATCGGCGCGAACGAAGGCTCCGCGGCCGGGCAAGCTCCGGATAATTTCCAGGTGCTCCAGCTCGCGCAACGCTCGCGAAACCGTGGCCGGATTGACGACCAGGTCGCTGGCGAGCTGCTTGACGGTCGGGAGCTGCTCGTCGGGCTTCAAAACTCCGATCGCGACCGCTCGGCGGACCTGATCGACGATTTGAAGATAAACCGGCATCCCATTCCCGGGATCAACGTGCAGGTGAAGTGGCATATTGCATCATTAATGTACTACCTAACTAGTACATTAAGTCGCGAAGATAAGGCTGTCAAGTACCCGCTATGGCTGGGCTCCCGGGGGATAGGGAGCCGTGTGCCCCTTAAAGTGGTGTTCCCATAACCATTTCCAACAGCGTTGCGGCGGAGGGGGCGGCTTCGTGATCGTGCCGTTAGGAGTGCGCAAGTGCAACCACAAGCCGCAACCGCCGTGCTCGCGGATGGCTGCTAGATAGGCCCTAGGGTAAGGCGCGGGGTGGGCTCGCGGCGACGCCCGACACGATGTCGTCAAGAGCAGTAACGCCAGAGCGATGCCGAGAGCGCGAGACATTTTCAGAGGCCGCACTTATCTCCGCGATGCCCCGAGCAATAGGCTGACGCCTGACCGCCCTTTGTTCGGAGGTGCTTCGCTAAGCGCGGCGTTGTACGCAACGTCAAAGTTGCTCGAAAAATGTCCCGCGATATAGACAGTAGCCTCTCCGTCGGTCGAAGCGGACGTGACGGCCGCTCCCGAACCGCTCGGAGTACAGACGACGAACGCAATCAGTACGACGATCGCCATTGCAATCGAAAGACGCTTGCGAACCGTGAACGCCATGTCGCGATTTTTGCTCGGTAGCATCGGCGCCCCCTGCTGAGCCAATCGGATCAGCATTTCGGCATCGGATCGCGCTCAAATACTGCCCCGCAAGACATGAGCCCAAGGTCCGCTTGCTCCATAACAGAATTCCGCGGGAATGCGATTGCGCCGGGGAACATTCATCGTTTTGCGCCGGCTGCGGTTTTTGTCACCGACGTGACGCGTTGCTCGATCATGCCATCGCACACGTGTGCTCGGCCATCGAACGCCGCTAGAGTGCTGCTTGACGGACATAGGCGCGCCGGTCATAGCGCAAAGCTAGTGCATTAGAATCAGGGTCGCTTGCCTAAAGAGGTGGCAAGAAGACTCGGTTTGAAACGGCTCCAGGTCTTAGCAAAGCCGACCGGGTAAGGATTCGGCTAGGAGCTGCGATATGAGCGATGGACCATCTTCACATTACCGTTTTGCCGTAATCATTGGGCTGTGCGCTGCGCTCTCGGTGGCACCCATCTCGATCGGGACCGCTCTCGTCGTGGGCGCTGATTCGCTTGCTTCAGCAGTTGCAGAGGTCGCTGCAGCTCGGTCTTCAACTTCCACGGTTAGTTTTTCATTTGCGAACGCCCCGCGCGACAGTTCATTTGGTTTCGATCCTGCTCCCGCAGGCTATGCTCTTAAGGAATACCGTTGCGCGTCACTGTCCTGCTACGAATTGAAAACCAATAAACGCAGCAAGCATGGCGATCGTGTCCCGCGGCGTGGTGTATGAAGTGCGGCGTCGCTGACGTCGTACAACGCGACCCCATCGGCTCTCGGGGCCACTCCTCGTTCAACGTGGTTGGGCGTCTGACGCGGCACACGGAGTCTTTCGTTTCGGTGTTTCGTTCAAAAACAACCTGCGCCAAAAGCCACGGTGCCGATCATACACCCCGAACCGGGACACGATCCCAGCCGCTAGCGATAAATGGAATTCGATTCCCGTTAGCGCTACCAAATAAGAAGCCAGAGAGTTTTGTAAAATAAGGTTTTCCGGTTTTTCTCGTTTGCTGACGGTCTACGTCGCCTTGCGCAACTTGTTAGCGCACGATTAGCGATGTGCGCGCGCGCGCGGCGCGGTTCGGGCGGCGGCTACGGCTTTTACAGGGAACGTAGACGTCGAAAATCGTGTCGCCGATGGCACGGCCATAATGCGGTTCGTTCGTGAGGCCCTGCATCACGGAGCCCATCGGTAAGACTTTTTCTCCCGCAGCGCGGTGGTTTTTGTCGAAACCGATGACGAGCGTTCCTTGGATCACGGTGTAGATGGCGTAGACGCCGTTGATGTGCCACGGATAGACGAAGCCGTTGGTAAATTTGCGCCGGATGAGTTGCCCGCACTTGTCGGTGCTCTTGCCGCGCAGATCCGCGTGGAAAGCTCCAGGTGGTACGCCGTGGCCGGTATCGGAAATCCAGTGCACGTTTTGAGGCAACGTGTAGGTGGTTGGCGCGGTCGTGGCCGCGATTGCCGAACTCCCAACGAGCGGGGCTAACGCGAACGCGATCGTGATGAGAAGATAACGCACGGATTGCTGCTTAGGCGTTGAGCGCGCGGGCCCTTCGGCAAGCTCAGGGTAACACCGGGGTCCGTCTCTTGAAACGCCGCGGCTCGTACATGCGTTCCACATTTTGTGAGTTTCAGGAGGAAGGTTCCGGCGATTACTGCGCTCTTCTGGGTCGTCAAGGTCTTGACGACGGCGCTAGGAGAAAGCATTTCGGATTACCTTGTATTTTCGATCAATCCGTACGTGGCAGTCGGCCTTGGAGCGTTAGGGTTTGCGGTAGCACTCGCGCTGCAATTTCGGGCCCGGAAATATAACGCGTGGGTTTACTGGTTCGCGGTGACCATGGTGGCCGTTTTCGGAACGATGGCGGCCGACGTTACGCACGTCGTTCTTGGCGTTCCCTATCTGTACTCGTCCGGCTTTTTCGCGCTCGCGCTGGTCGTGATTTTCGTGCTGTGGTGGAAGGTCGAGGGAACGCTCTCAATTCACAGCATCAGCACGCCCTCGCGTGAGGTGTTTTACTGGCTGACGGTCGTGGTGACGTTTGCCCTTGGAACCGCGATGGGAGACATGACGGCAATAACACTGCACCTGGGATATTTGTCCTCCGCCATACTGTTTACCGCGCTCATCGCGTTTATCGGTGCCGCTCGCTATGCTGTCGGCACAATCGCGTCGCTCGAACGTCAGCGCGTCCCGCGAAACGCCGTCTTCGCGTTCTGGGCCGCGTACGTGCTGACGCGTCCGCTCGGCGCGTCCTTTGCCGATTGGACCGGAAAGCCGCAAGCATTCGGAGGGCTGGGTTACGGCGATGGACCGGTTGCCGGCGTGCTCGCCTTGCTGCTCGTCGGGTTTGTGGCGTATCTTTCCATCACACGCGTCGACGTCGATGCGAGTGACGCAGCGTCGGTTTAGGGCCTCTTACCATCGCCCCCGGCGACTGATGACGCTCCTGCGGATCCCGGCGATCGTAGCGATGTGCTTTGTCAGCATCGCGTCGATCCGAGGGCCCCCATCGAAGAAGTCGAAAAATACGAGCGGAGGATCTTACTCAAGCTGAAACAATCCTCTCCGAATCGGCATACGGTAGCATAACGAGAGATCCGAGCAACGTTTAACGCCATTGGTAACCGACGTTATTAACGAAGGGGAAAATAAAAGCGTGAAGCACGTGTATCTTTATCCAATTCTCGTGATCGTCATGTCTCTTGGCCTTTCCTCGACGGCATTTGCGTCTCCACCGAAGACTCAACTGATGATTCTCGGCGTCGCCCACCTCGAGGCACGACGTGACATACATAACGGGGTCTTCACGGACAGTCCGCTTTCGCCGACGCGCCAGGCGCAGGTCGAAGCGGTCATCGAGCGCCTTGCCCGTTTCCGTCCGACGAAGGTTCTCATCGAGGCGACCTACGGCGACCCGATCTGGAATAAGCGCTATCGTGAGTATCTTGCCGGCAAGTTCACACTCGGAGCCGATGAAAGGTATCAATTCGGCTTCAAGCTCGCCGCACGTGCCGACGACCCGTCGATCTACCCGATTGACACCTGGGGGCCGACTATCGTGAACGGCAACACTCCCGCCGGAAAGCGCATCGATTCATATCTCATGGCGCACTTCAAATCCGTCAAGGATCCGGCCTTCGATGCGTCTATTGTTCGCGAGGATGCGCTCGAACGACATGGCACCTATCTTGATCTATTGCGCCTCATGAACACGGATGCAGCGGTTCGAGCGAACGCATCGTGGTATCCGGTCTTTACGGGAATGGGTCGCGGCGCCGACGATGCAGGGGCGTCATACACGGCGCAATGATATACGCGAAACGTGTACATCTTTTCGAACATCCTGAGCGTCATACGCCCCGGCGACCGAGTCGTCGTCATCATGGGGCAGGGTCACAAATATTTGCTGAGCGACCTCGCCAGACTCGATCCGAACATCGAGTACGTAGACGTTCTCAATTATCTGCGGTAGTACGAGCCTATCTGCATGGGGAGTCGACTTCCAGTAGGAACCGCAGGTCAGAGCGCGTGGGCGGCTCCTCGGAGTGCAGCTGATATTTCTTTCTTCGAGTAGCCTCGGCGCCGTAACGCGACCACTACGTCGTCGAGATCGCTACGGAGAATTGAGGCACGCTCGCGGGCGTCGTCGGCCGGCGTCGATTCGGCAACGCGCGTTCCGCGCCGGCCATCGCTCGTGAGCCAGCCTCCCTCCTGCAAATCCGCATAGGCGCGCGCAACCAGTTACGCCGGACCGGGCGAAACCCGAGGCTGCCTACGGGAACGGGTGCAAGAGGATTCGCTCTCTGCTAAACGTGAACGTCGATGCCGGTGACGAGCTGGATAAGCGAAATGTACCAACGGAACGGCGTCGATCTTCACTATCGGAGAACAGGGGGATCGAAGCCGCCATTGATCCTGCTGCATGGTCTAGCCGCGAGCGGGGCGTGCTGGAGCCCTTTGGCGCGAGCTCTTGAAGATCGATTCGATGTTGTGATGCCGGACGCACGGGGACACGGCAAGTCGAGCGCGCCTCTGCACGGATATCGCTATGAGGACCACGCGATGGACGTCGTTGCGCTCATCCAACGGCTCGGACTCGTCGCTCCCGCCATACTCGGCCATTCGATGGGAGGCATGACCGCCGCCGTCGTAGCGAGCCGGATGGCCGAGAGCGTTCGCGCCCTCATTCTAGCCGACCCGACGTTTATTAGCCCACAGTGGCAGCGCGAGGTTCGCGATAGCGATGTTGCGGAGCAGCATCGCCGCATTCTTGCATTAGATAAAGCCGGCGTATTGGCCGATTTAAGCGCCCGGCATCCGCATCGGTCTTCCGAGACTCTCGAATTATTAGCCGAGGCAAGGTTGCAGACTCGCTTGAGTGCGTTTGACGTGCTTACGCCGCCAACCCCCGAATATCAACAACTGGTGCGCGATATTCACATTCCAATCATGCTCATCATTGCAGACGCGGGAGTCATATCGATTGACACCGCACGAGAACTTCAAGGCAAGAATCCCCGCGTCCAAATAGAACAGGTTCAGGACTCCGGCCACGCTATTCCGTTTGACCGGCCCGAGCGCTTTGAAGCGGTGGTCAGGTCGTTTCTACGAACCGCGGGAGTCTCTACCGCGTCGCTTGGCGGATTTCCGACGGGGTAACGCCCAGAAGCCGGCGCATCCAGCGTGCCATATGGCTCGGATCGGCGAAGCCCGCGTACAGTGCGACCTCGCTAATCGTCGCGCCCGGGCGCGAAAGCATGTGCGCCGCGCGGTCTACGCGCTGTTTGATCACGTATTGATGTACCGGCACTCCAAGGGCCGTTCTGAAGAGGACCTTAAAGTGCGACGAGCCCATTCCTAGCACCCGCGACAGCTCGGCTAGCGAAAGATCGCGATCGAGGTTTTCGGTAATATACTCGTCGATGCGCCGAATCTGCCGGTTGGAAAGCCCGCGCTCGCTACGCGCGCCGTTCTTGGCGGTGCTGTAGCGGCTTAGAAGGTGTGCGGCGAGCGCCGTTCCCAAGCAATCACCGAAAAGCCGACCGGTGAAGGATGGCGTTTCAATCTCGGCTTTGATTGCCCAGGCGATGTGCTCTAGTTGCGGATCGCGCACCTGTAGGCTCGGGACGATCCTAACGACGTCGGTATTGATGCGAAGCCGGTCGGCAGTTTCACGAAGGAGCGCTTGGCTGAGATTAATCGAGAGGATGGTCGATGGGCCGGCGTCTTCCCAGGCCGCATCGCACCCGGCCGGAACGATATCGGCCTCTCCCGCTACGAGGTAGCGTTCCTTCGCCGGACCATCGCATTGGCATACTGCGCGAATCGGCACGCCGACGTGCATGACGACGTGATGAGCGGCGGTCGGGGGGCGGTGAACGTAACCGCCCGATGTATCGAAAATGGCCGCATCGAACCCAGTCCAGGATCGCCCCTCGCTCGACCCGCGCGTGCGCAGGCGCATTTCAACATTCGGAATCGTGACGTCCCAGTATGCTCGGTCCATTGCCTAGTAATAGCTCCGCCGGCCCCTGGATTGTGACGGTCTGCGCAATATACGCCGCGACTCGGTCCACGGCGGCGGCATACATCCGGTGGAAGTGGCGTCTCGATATATGCATGGCGTGGGCCGCACTAGTTTTTGTGGGGTATCCGCTGAGATGAGCCAAATATAAAGCTTCGCGCAGCCAGCGCCCGTTGACGTCTTGCTGCAATGCGCGTTCGATGAGGGCATGAACCATGGTCGATGGATCCGGGATTGCCAGCGCCTTACATAAAGCGTAGGAGAAGGGGAGCGCGCATAACGAGGGCGGGTCGCAAGCGTAGTTTAGTAATGTAACGACGTTGCGGCGAATAGTGTCGAAATCTTGCTGCGCGCGATCCGGCATCTCCGAGGCGATTCGAGCCGGGTCTTCAAAGCCATGCAATCATAAAATACAATCAAGATAAAGCCGTATCACGTATCGTGGTGGGCTAAACTGCGATGCGCGTTCGCATGTGCGAAGGTCCGTCGGGCGCAGGCGTAAGAAAGCGTGCGTGCGAGCACACGATGCTCGTACCGTTCGCTAAAATAAGGAACCAAACGTATGCAACGACCATCGTTGAAGCGTTCATTGGTTGCACTCGCGATTGCCACCGGTCTTTGTCTCGGCCAGGAAACATGGGCACTGGCCGGGACTACCGGCGGCATCGCGGGGTACGTGCGTGAAACAAGCGGAGCACCGGTTGCAGACGCAACGCTGCACGCCGTTTCGCCATCCGGCACGGCAACCTCAACCACTGACGCACACGGACACTTTAATTTCCTATCCCTTTCCCCGGATACATATACCATCACCGTTTCGAAGGAAGGCTTTACCGACGAGTCCGTTCCGGGCGTCGTCGTCTTCGCCGACCAAACGCAAACGTTGAACATTACCCAAGATAAGAAACTCACGACGATTGCGCGCGTGAGGTCGGTCTCGGCCGGCGCGCTCGTGAAGTCGGGCGTCACCGCTGATCAGTACTCCGTCGATTCGAAAACGATCGACAAGGCTGCTGCCCTCGGCGGCGGCGGCAATTTGGATAACGCCTACTCGGCGATCGCATCGGTCCCGGGCGTCAACGTTCCCATTGGCGGAATGGGCTGGAATCAGCCGGTCTACATTCGCGGTTCGCAGGCGTTCTTCACCAGCTACGAGTATGACGGCGTCCCCGTCAACCGTGCATTCGACAATTACAACTCCTCGACCGAATCGAACCTGGGCTTGCAAGAGCTCCAGGTGTACACCGGTGGCGGCCCGGCCAGCAACTCCTCATCGGGTACGTCGGGCTTCATCAACCAAGTCATCAAGACCGGTACCTACCCCGGCTACGCCGAATTCACGGGTGGCCTCGGAGCTAACGCGTTCTACCACATGGCGAAGATCGAAGCCGGCGGCGCAAGCCCCGACCGTAACTTCAGCTACTACGTTGGCGTGAACGGCACCAATCAGGCGTTCCGTTTCCTGAACAATCAGAACGGCTCGAACCTGATGGGCCCCGGCGGCATCTACTCCCTTTACTCGGCCGCGAACGACGGGCTTGGCTACAACACGCCGATCACGGGCGGCGCACTGCCGCAGTGTAACACCCAGACGGGCGCAACGCCCGGAACGGTGACGGCCATTCTCCCCGCGACGTTCCAGGGCGGCACGAGCTTCTGTCTCGATCCGTATTTCGGATACTCCGGGAACACGAGCTTCATCACCGACCGCGAGAACGTGGTCAACTTCCACTTCGGCATCCCGCGCAAGAACGGCCAGAGGGATGATCTCCAAGTTCTCTGGAGCGGTTCGTCCCTCAAAACATTCTTCTACGGCACCCCGAACGACATCGGCGGAACGAACAACTCGACGTACAACCTGAATGCGTACATGGTTGCGCAAGACGGTCTGCCGTACATCGCGCCGACCGACTCGAATGTCCCACCGTACGACCTCAACGGACTGTACACGGGCACCGGACATGTCGGCTGTTACGTAGCCGGCTCCTGTAACTACCCGTACTACGCTGATGCGTACGTGTACAACCAGGGCTTCGGCACCAGCGTTGTCGGCTCGACGCCGGGCTTCTATCAGTATCCTGATAGCCCGTCGAATCGCCAAGCCTTCGCGCAGCTTCCGAGCAATATTCAAGACAGCATCTGGAACGACACCGGGATCGTAAAACTGCAGTACACGCATCCGCTGAGCGATCGTGCGTACCTGCGTCTTGCCGGCTACACGTTCTACTCCGATTGGAACCAGACCGGGCCGTTATCGACCCCGGCGAACTACCTCTTCGGATGGCCGAACCAGGCGCTCGCAGCCAACTACCTCCTCTCCACGCATACCACGGGCGGCGAGTTCCAGTTCAGCGACCAGGTGAACGACAAGAACCTCGTCTCGTTCACCGCCAACTACACGCGTGCGAACGTCGTGCGCGATAACAACGCCGGCTTTGCCGCCGGCGGTACCCTCGGCCGCACCTCGCCGTTCGGCTTGGTGGCAAACGGACCCGGCGGATACACCTGCTACAATCCGGCGTCGGGCAACCCGATGGCGTGTTCGGGCGTACTTTCGGGCGGCTATGCGTCGCAGTATAGCGCGACCGCGGTTGCACTCGGCGACTTCACGTTCCCGGCAGCGGTACCGGGCGCAGCGGCAGCGGCCGGTGCCCAGTACATCAACCTCTGGGATGGCCCGACGAAAGGCGCGTACAACTCGGTTAAGCCGCAGTTCACCACGCTCTCGTTGACCGATAACTTCCGTCCGAACGACAAGTGGCTGTTCAACGGCGGCCTCCGCTACGAACAGTACGCCTATGGTTTAGACCCGAGTACTTCCCCGGCCAATCAGTTCTACGGCCAAATCGTGCAGAACTACTCGTGCTATAACACCGTAACCAAGACCGTATTCGAAGCACCGTTGCTTCCGGGACAATTCCCGCCGGCCTCTCCGACCTACGAAACCGGCGATTGTAACACGGCCATCGGCGCGGCGCTCGGTACCGCGCAGACGAATTGGGTTCACCCGAACGGCACCACGCAAGATGGCGTGGCCGCACCGCTCTGGTCGAACAATTCGCCGAGCAGCTACAACCTGAAGTACTACTCGGTTCGCCTGGCGGGCACGTACACGGAGTCGCCGGACACCGTCTGGCGCTTCGAAGGTGGCCGCTACATCGAGCCTCCGATCTCCGCATCGGTGCAGTACCTCGACCAGTCGGGTAACAACTCGACGAGTTGGGCCGGCTTCATGAACCTCGGGTTCTTCTCGCCGTTCCATCCGATCCCGTCGCAGACGTCGGGACAGTATGACGTTTCACTAGAACGCCACATCCGCGGTACCGACGTGAGCTTCAAGATCTCGCCGTTCTACAACCTGACCAACGGGTACCAAGAGCAGGCCTTCATCGGCCCCGGCTTCGTGACCCAGGTTCCGGTTGGACAATTCCGCAGCATGGGCGTCGAGGGCCAAATCACCAAGGGTGATTTCAACCGCAACGGCCTCTCGGGCCAGCTCTCGTTGACCTATACCAAAGCGCAGGTCCGTTACCAGGACGGTCTGGCGAACAACCAAGTCAATCTGGTGAACGGCGTCATCACGCAGTTCAACGCATTGACTAAAGCCGGCGGCGGATCGCCGTGCTACACTCCGGCCGTTGCGGCCACGAGTACCGTGGGCGCTCCCACGGCTTGCGGCCTCGGCATGATCGCCAACCCGTATTACAACATGAACACGCAGAGCACGTTGGATCCCAACGGTTGGTACGCTCCGGCCGGTATCTATACCAGCCCGGGCTACGTTACCAGCTTCGAGTTCTACGATTCCCCCTGGGTCTCGTCGCTGATCTTGAACTATCGTCACGATAAGTTCGCGGTCACGCCGAGCGTGCAGTTCGCTTCCGGCTCGTCGTACGGTTCGCCGTTCGATACCACCGGCGCCGACCCGCGCGAATGCCAGAGCGTCGATAGCAGCGCCACCAACCCGAATCAGTGTAATTACCTCTCGCTGATCGCGGGTGGTGCAACGCCGTCCGGCGTGCTGTACGTGCCGAATTGGCAGACTGGATCGTTTGCTTCGATCGGTCAATTCCGCAACCCGAACCTGCTCACCGGTAACCTCGCATTGACGTACGACGTCAACCCGCGCATCACGGCGCGCGTCACGCTCACGAACATCTTCCACACCTGCTTCGGCGGGACGAAGGCTCCGTGGACGTCGGCGTATGCTCCGGGCGCGAACGTTTGTGCCTACGGCGCAAACGGCACGTACGTTTCGAACTACCAGCTCGGCGATGGCGCCGCGAACCCAGCCAACACCAGCGCGTATAACTCAGCCGCCAACGGTACGACTCTGTACCCGTGGCAGCAGCAGTCGTACTCGCCGAGCAACGGTTCGTTCGCGGGATTCATTCCGGCTCCGTTCAACGCGTACTTCAACCTCGAGGTCAAGCTCTAACATAAGATGAGCCAAAGGCGGAAAGGGCCGCGTTCGCGCGACCCTTTCCGCTCCTTCCAAGAAATAACTACTATGGATCGCTATGCTTAAGAACGTCATGCAGAGCGTTTTGTGCGTCGCCCTGCTGCTCGCATCGCTACTGCACGGCGGGGACATCAGCGCCGCGCAACCGACGACGTTGCTGAACTTCGATGGGAATGCCGGATGGATCAACAGTCCACCCCTCACGGTGGCATCGTTGCGCGGTAAAGTGGTGCTGGTGGATTTCTGGGAATACACCTGCATCAATTGTTTGCGGACGCTACCGTATTTACGCGAGTGGTATCGGCGATATCACCGTGATGGCTTCGTCATTATCGGGGTGCACACGCCCGAGTTCCGTTTTTCCGGCCTTGAGGAAAACGTCGCCGCCGCCGTAAAGCGGCTAAAAATAACCTGGCCCGTGGTTCTCGATAGCAATGATGCGATCTGGGAGCGCTACCACAACACGATTTGGCCGCACGAGCTCCTGTTCGATCCCGATGGGCACCTTGTCGAGAGCGTCGAGGGAGAGGGCGGTTATCCGCAAACCGAAGCGAACATTCAGAGGCTTCTGCGCGCCGCGCATCCACAACTCTCGCTGCCTCCGGTCATGGCGCTTTTGCCGCAGGACAGTTACGATAAACCCGGGGCCGTGTGCTATCCGCAGACGGCGGAAGTTCTGGTCGCGCATCATGCGGTCGCGAACGCAACGGCGTTTAACGAGCCGTCCGCGGATACGCGCTACATCGATCGCGGCACGAATACCGATGGGCGCATATACCTTCAGGGTTTTTGGCACCGAACGCCGCAGGCCGTCGTCTCAGGAGGAGGGCCGGGCTATCTCGACCTTGCGTATCATGCCGTGCAATTGGTCGGCGTCCTCACATCCGAGCATGGGACGCCGGTGCGCGTAGACGTGACCCAGGACGGCAACCCGGTGCCCAAAGACGATGCCGGCCGGGATATTCGCTATGATTCGTCCGGGATGTCTTTTATTAACGTTGAGGAACCTCGGGCCTACGATATCGTGATGAATGCGAACTTCGGCTATCATACATTGCGTCTGATACCGCAGGCATACGGTCTGGACGTTTACAGTTTTGCGTTTGAATCGTGCGAGGTTCCCCGGCACACGTAACCCATTTGTCCGCGGCGCCGTCCGTTCGTTCGCGACGGGCGACGGCGACCGTTGATAAAGTCAGCTCTAAAAGAGTGACTTGTATCTAAAGGGTGACTGGTTTATATGATTTTAGCGGCGGGGACGAGGCAGCCGGATGGTACCGTAGGCGCGGTATCCACGGACCTGTTTGATGCCGGCGAGCCCCGTGAAACGGCCACGGTCACGTTCGGGGCGTTTAGGCTGGACGTAGGGCGCAGGTTGCTGGCCGATCGGGTAACCACGAAACCCATCGGCGACAAGCTTCTCAAGATGTTGCTGATTTTTATTGAATCTCGTGGAGAGATCGTGAGCAAAGGTACCCTAGCCGAACGCATATGGCCGGGGCAGACGGTGAGCGTTGCCAACGTCAACCAGCACGTCTTTATGCTCCGTCAGCTTCTTGGAGAGTCGGCCCGGGATCATTCGTACATCATCACCCAACCCCGAAAAGGCTTTCGGTTCGCCGTTCCGGTCGCGGTCGTCGAGCAGCGGGCCGTCGATCCCGAGCAGCCGGCCACCTGGGGAGCGCCGATCGATCAGAGGGTGGCGAGCGAAGCTTTCCGTCTTTATTGCCGCGGCTGCCATTTACTCGAAACGCAGGATCTCGCGGCGGTCGAACGAGCCGTAACGGCGTTCGAAAGCGCGCACGACGCAGAGCCCTCGAACCCATTGCCCCTGACCGGCGCGGCGCAGGCCGTTCTGCTGCTCGGCGAGCAGCAGTATGTAGCGCCGCAATTCACGTATTTCAAGGCGCGAACGTACCTCGACGCAGCATTGAAAGTCGCGCCCACGTCGGCGACGCCGCGCGCGTTACTGGCCCAGTCGCTCGCGCTCTTTGCCTGGGATTTCGAGGGCGCTCGTCGCGAACTGGAGCGCGCTCGGCAACTGCGCAGCCCGAGCGTTGCCATTTACCACGCTTCCGCGTGGCTCGCCTTATGTGCGCGCAATGTTAAACGGGCGCTCTCTGAAGCCGAACGGGCCTTATCTCTGCATCCGTCCTCGCTAGCGCTCCAAATCTTTGTGGGGCGCGTGCTGATGCACGCCGAACGCTTCGACGACGCGATCGACATGTTTGATAGCATTATCGCCGGTGGGGTGCATTCGTCACTAGCGCGCGAACAGCGGGCTCGAGCGCGGTTGCTGAACGGTAACGCAAAGGGGGCGATCGATGACGTGCGAGCGCTAGAAGGAGCGGCCGGCCCGGAGGCGTTGGCGTTGCTCGCCCGCGCCTACGCGGATACCGGGCAGGAAGGGCTCATCGAAGCCGTCTATCGGCAACTCGTCGCTATCGCGGAGCGACGGTACGTCTCTCCGGTGAGCATTGCGGTGGCCGCGGCCGCTTACGGACTGGCAGCGGAGGCCCTGGCGCAACTCTCTCGCGCGTTCATCGAGCACGATCCAAACCTGCTGCAACTGGCGCTTCAGCCGGGCGTTCGTCGCTGGTTTAGGAATCTCGAAAGCATCCCGGACTTTCAGAAATTGCTCTGGGCTCTTCCGTCCCCGCATCCATGATGTATTCATCGAACGACGTGCCGGCGATTGTTGAGCCGCTCGGCGTAAGGGTCGGCCCAACCGCGTTCACCGGACGGCGATGCCTTCCGGCGTGTTGAAGATGCCGGTGAAACGTTCGACATAGGTGACGTTGCCCGAGGTTCCCGGCGGATAGACCTTCACGGCTCCATTGGGGCCCTCATCGCCGACGTAGACGTAGCCGAGATTATCGAGTGCGATGCCGTACGGATTGCCGACGTAGTTCGCGTCCGTGTATTGGCCGATCGGTGCCGCGTTCGCGACGGCGGAGGCCGCGTAGATGTTCACGGTTCCGGTTGCCGGCGGCGTTAGATTGGAAACGTAGATATTTCCCGCCGCATCGAGTGCGACGCCGTTTGGCTTAACCAGCAGGGTCGACGATCCGGCGATCGTCCGTATCGGCGCGGCATTGCCGCTCGCAGTCGCGGCGAAGACGTCGATGGCGGGAGCGTCGGTGTTAGCCACCCAGATGTTGCCGGAGCTATCGACCTGCAGGCCGCGCGGGTGCATCAGTGTGGTCGTCGATCCTTTGATCGTACGCAAGGGTGTCACGCTCCCGGAGGAGCCTGCGGCAAAGACGTCGATCGCGTCGTTCCCGTAGTCTGCGACGTAGATGTTGCCGGCCGCGTCGAAGGCGATCGCCGACGGCTGAACGAGCACGCTCGACGAGATCGTGTTGATCGGCGCTACGTTACCGTTGGCGATCGATGCGAACTCCAAGATGCTTGGCTGCGTCGCCGTGAAATTGACCGTCCAGATATTGCCGGCGGGATCGAGCGCGAGCGCGATCGGCTGATTGAGCTGCGTCTGCGATCCCGAGATGGTAGCGGTCGGTGTCACGGTGCTCGTTCCCGAAGCGGGAAGCACCATGATGCTGTTCGCGCCTTCGTTGGAAACGTAGAGCGAAGTTGCGCCCACCGGCGCCGGCGAGCCCGGCGGATACGATGTCATGGGCGTCGGCGTGGGTCCGATGGGAAAGGGCGTGGTGGTGGTGCTGTTGCTTCCGCACGCGGCGAGCAGCAGCGTGGCGATGCCCGCGCCGACCAACGCCGCGGTGCGGGAGGCGAGTTGGTAAGATTTGGGTCGAGTCATAGCATCCTCCTTACGGGATGTTGGGAATAAAGCCGATTTGGTCGAGAGGGTGAACCACCAGGAGCCGTCCGATCCAGAAGCGGTCGCGTTCGGTCCGGCATTTGCCGTGGAAGGGCATACTCGGTGATGGCACCCGCTGTCGTGATCGCTGCAAGCAAGCCGCCGCTTCGTATCGGCGTGAGAGCGACACTCAGGGTGTCTGGCGGCGCACTGAGTTCAGCGTCACGCGTACAACCGAGTCGTTGGGTACCACCATGTTTTCTTTCATGTTGCTCGCGATGAGATAGCCGCCCGCGGCTCCAAGGAAGCCGCCCGCGCCGCCGCTTGCGTGAAAGATGCTCTTTGCAATAATATTGCCGACCAATACGCCGGCCACCGTTCCGAGGACTTCGCGTCCCACGTTACTCTTCGTGCTTGCCTGCATTCCGGTGACGACACCGTCCACCGCATATTGCGCGCCGTCGGCGAGCGTCAACTTGGTGAAGACCATCTCCAGTTCGGCGCGCCGGCCCGGCCCGGCGCTGACCACGTGCTCGACGCGGCCGGTCAGTATTGCGCCGGTGACGTTACCGTCCTCCGAGATCACGTCCCGTAGCGTGATGGGCTGCCCCACGTAGGCATTCGCCGTATCGATCGACTGGGTGATGACGCCGGCATATTGTGTGTCCGCGCTCGGCGCCGCGCCGGCTAATACCGCCACTGCCGCCAGGGCGCTGGCGGCGAATAATAATTTCATAATCGTGTCCTATGCATTGAGGGATATTGAATGAAATTATTTTGATACCGCGGTCGGCATTTTGTGCGAATGCTTTCGATTTCGCGTTCTCACGGCGTTCTCGATTCGGAGCACGCTCTTCTTCGATCGGAACGCTCTTGTCCGGACTCCTCGCGCAGCACATCCCTCGCGGTGTATGGGAATGCCACCATCAAGCCCATGTTCGTGCAATTTGCGAACGGTCGCGCAAACGCTAAGCTCTTGTGCGCTCGCTTGCGCTTGCAGGCGCGCCGTTAGCAAATCTGAGCGGATTTACAGGGTGGCGCCGGGCCGCGGATTGTTACGCGGCCGAGTTGGACCGGCTGGCGGCCGCCAGCATGCCGGAGGATAAGGAGGCGCAGGCCCGTTAACGTGTATGACGAGCTTGCGACCCGCGCGCGTGCGCACCTAGGGTGCTGCGGACTCCAGAGGAATGGCGTGGAGCTGACGGACGCCGGCGCGTGCGAGGCTCCGGTTGATTGCGGGAATTGAGGCCGCGTAGGCGTTGTAGGAACTCAGCGCGGCGCGGTATTCGGCGTCGATGCGGGCGTAGAACTGCGCCGCGGCAGGCGTGATGATCCCCTGCAGCGGGAAGGTTTCGAGTGTCGTCAGCGCGTTGTCCAGATTCTCGCGCAAGGCGCCCGGTCGAGAGACGGAGTCTTCGGAGTTTGTATAGTTTGCCGTCAGTTGCGCGGTGACGGTTGCGCGATCTCGGCGCGCGCGCGCAAGCGCGGCAGCGGCAGGGCCGGCTGTGAGCGCAGGCTCATCCCCCAGGGCCTTCTGCACGTTGTCGAGCTGATTGAGCATGGTGTCGACGCTCGAATAGATGCGCGTCAACTTCGCGAACGCATCGAAACTCTGCTGCATTTGTGCCTGGGTTTCGGTGGATTTCGGATCCGGCTTTACCAAGAAGCGTCGTGTGTATGTTTTGCCGTGCAGCGATATGCGCACCGCATAGTGGCCGGGTACCACCATCGGCCCGTCGTCGGGGCCTCCGAACGCGCGGTTCGCTGCGCCCGTCCACTTGACCGGCGGTGCTGTGGTGAAGTTCCACACGACGCGGTTCGAACCGGCGGCGTTTGTTCCGGTTAGCGTGCGGACGACGTGCCCGGAGGCATCGAGAATCGTCAACTGCGGTGCCGTTGATTGGGATGAGGCCTGATAGTATGTGATCGGCACGCCGTACGGCGGATTGGCCGCGGCGTAATTCGTGTAGGTGCCTTCCGTGTTGTTCGTAAGATTGTATTCATACGACGTGCGCGGTTGGAAGAGCCACGTACCGGATGCGACCGCTTTGGGGAGATCCTGTAGCGGGCGAATGTCGTCCATCACCCAAATCGAACGACCGTGCGTCGCGAGCACGAGGTCGTCGAACTGCGGTTGAATGCGGATGTCTTGAACCGAAACGGCGGGCATGTTGTTGCGCAGACTCTGCCACCGCTCGCCGCGATCGTAGGAGACCCACACGCCTTCTTCGGTTCCCAAGTACACGAGGTTGGGGTTGCGGTTATCGGGGCGGATCGAACGCGTCCACAGATCGTTCGGCAGATCGTTGACGATCGAACGCCAATGCGCGCCGTAATCGCGCGTCACCCAGACGTGCGGGGCGCTATTGCCCAGCAGGTGTGCGTCTTCCACGGCGTATGCGGTGCCGCGTTCGAGCATCGAGGGCGCGACCGTTTCGAAACGTCCGTAGCGAATCGCATCCGGCGGCGTGACGTTCGTCCAGTGGGCGCCGCCATCGCGCGTCATCTGCACGAGGCCGTCGTCAGTCCCAACCCAAATCTCGCCGCGCGAAAGCGGCGAGCCTTCGATATCCAGAATCGTGTCGGTGTACTCGGCGCCGGTGACGTCGTGTGTGATCGGGCCGCCGGCCGGAGCCTGATGCGCCTTGTCGTTGAGCGTGAGATCGGGGCTGATCGGCCGCCAAGTGTGTCCGCCGTCGGTCGTCTGGAAGACGACGTTGGCGCCGGACCACACGATGTGCGAATTCCACGGCGCAAAGCCGATCGGCGAATCCCAGTTAAAGCGGTACGGGCTCGATGCGATGTTGTAGCTCTCCTGAACGGTCGTCCAATACGGTTGCACGAACGTGTACTCGCGCGAGCTCCGCTTGTAGGTGAAGAGCCCTCCGTCTTGTCCGTCCGACCAGATGAGATTCGGGTTGTGGGGATCGGGAATGGCCCATTGCCCGTCGTCGTCGTAGACGATCGCGTACCAATCTGCGTTGGTGTTGCCGGCCATATCGAGCGAGTTCGATGGCCCGCAATAGGAATTATTGTCCTGCAATCCGCCGCAGATGGTGTAAGGGTTGTCGTTGCCTAACCCGACATGGTAGAACTGCCCGATCGGCAGGTTTGCCCAGAACGCCCAGGTGTCGCCGCCGTTGACCGTTAGCGCATACCCGCCGTCCTCGCCGACGATGACGCGCTTGGGATCGCTCAGCGCGATCCAGATGGCATGAAAATCGCCGTGTACGTTGCGCGCGATTGCTTTGAACGTCTTGCCGCCATCGGTGCTTTGCGCAAGTTCCGTCGACGCGGTGAATACGTGGTTAGGATTACGCGGATCGACCGCGATATGTGAGAAGTAAAAGGGTCGTTGATCGACGAGCGTGTTCGAACTCACCAGTTTCCACGTCGCGCCGTTATCGTCGGAGCGCCAGAGAATGCCTTGCTTCGATTCGATCAGCGCGTAGACGCGATTCGGATCGCTGGGAGCGACCGCGAGTCCGATGCGGCCCGTGATGCCCGTGGGCAGCCCGTGGCCGGTAAGGCGGCTCCACGTTCGGCCACCGTCTGCCGAACGGTACAAGCCATCTTTATTTCCGCCGCTGCTGAACGTCCATGGCCGGCGCTGAAACTCCCACACGCCCGCGTAGATGACATTCGGGGTACCGGGATTCATCGCCATATCGGAGATGCCGCTGCGCGGGCCGACATCGAGCGTCTTACTCCAACTCTTTCCCCCGTCAAACGTGACGTACACGCCGCGATCCGGCGAATCGGCGAAGACGTTGCCGAGTGCGCCGACGATGACGTGTTGCGGATCGGTTGGATCGATCAGGATGCGCGAGATATATTTCGTCGCGCGCAGGCCGACGTTCGTCCACGTCTTGCCGCCGTCGGTCGACTTGTAGACGCCGTTACCATAACTGACGTCATTGCGCGGATTCGATTCGCCCGTACCGACCCAGACCGTGTTGTCGTTCGTCGGATCGATCGCGACCGCGCCGATCGATCCGACGCCCTCTTTATCGAAGACGGCCTGCCAGCTGGCGCCCCCGTCGGTACTTTTCCAGACACCGCCTCCGGCCGCTCCGAGAAAATAGAGACTTGCATCACGGTTCGACCCCGCAACGGCCGTCACGCGGCCGCCGGCCACCGCGGGGCCGGCCTCCCGCCAGTGCAGATTGCCGGTGGGGAGAACCGCGGCAGCGGCAACGAGCGGTGCGAATAGCAGCGCAACGAGAGCGATGAGCGAGCGAATCATCACCCATGCTTAAAAATCCGGTCTGCTTTTGCCTTTCCGCAGGTCGCGTGAATCGGCACATTATCGGGGCATGGTCGTGCGGACTCATCTTTTATCTTCGAGCTCGCGCATGAAAGCGGCGAGGTGAGCCGACCAGAGCTTCGGGTGTGCCGTTGTTGAGTGGCCTACCGTTTCTTCCGATGCTTCTTGCATGACGAAGCGGCCATGGGCAACCAGCGGCATGCAGCGTGCGAGCGCATTGAGAGAGACCGGATTGAGTTCGTCGTCGGAGAAAGCCAGCGCGTAGACCTTGGCTTTAATCGAAGCCAGCCCGGGCTCCGGGTCGTAATCGGCAGAGGCCTCCAAGGCGTACAGCACGTCGTTCGCATCGGCCGACTCCGCTTGCGCGCGGGCGGCCCTGAGGAATTGCTCGGCAGCGTCGATATCGGGGATGATGGATTGCAAGTGCGGCACGCTATCGGTCATCATGCGAAGGATCGCGTAAGCCCGAAGCCAGCCTTCCGGCGGCTCCTCGTAGTGCCCATCGTTCCAAGCGGGGTCGGAGCGGATGGCATCGATGACCAGTCGCCGCCAAAGCAGATTGCGGCCCGCAATCTTCACCGGTAAGGAGACGATGGGCACGATCGCGTCCATCGCGTCGGGGAAAGCCTCGGCCCACTGCCACGCATGCATCCCGCCCATCGACATTCCAACCACGGCGCGAAGGCGCTCGATTCCCAACACCTCGGTCACGAGCCGATGCTGAAGGTCCACCATGTCGCCATATCCGTAGTTGGGAAATGCGGTCTTCATCCCGTCGCTCGGTTTGCTCGAACGGCCGTGGCCGAGGTTGTCGGGGAAAATCAGGAAAAAACGGCGCGCATCCAGAGGCTTGCCGGGAGCGAACAGCGCGTCTACGTACTCTGCGGTGAGCAGCACTCGCGCGTCCGCTCGCGTCCAGTGCAGAAGAAGAATCGCGTTGTCGATCCGCCCCGCCGCATCGCGATGCGCTTCTCCGAGCGTCGCGTAGTGCATCCGGAGCCGCGCGATACGCTGGCCGTTTCGAAAGCGGTAATCGTCAAACCACACGTCGGTGTGGGTTGCCGGTATCTCTCGGTCGCTCACGATGTCACCCATACCGAAGGGAGGGCCGGCCCGTGAGCCGCCACGGTAATATCCGGCAGCTTACAACTGGACTCCATGTTTTCCAAATAATACCATTCTCGAGCGAGCTGGGACTCCGGGCAGGCCGGGCAGGCAAAGGAAGGCAGCGAAGCGCCGCTTGGTGCGCACAAAAAATGGTACCTAGCGCACTTTTTAATATCGGGTGTTTGTCGAAAGGATTGGTCGGAGATGGGCACTTTCTCGCCGAGCGACTATGCATCCAACGTTACCAGCGCAAACCAGCCGACCGACGCGATCTTCAACTACTGGAACACGGCCGTGTCGCAATGGTTTACCACGAAGTCAGCAGCAACGGTTTGGCATACGGTTTTGCATACGACGACGTGTGTGCCCAAAGCACGACGATGCAGTTCTCGCTTGCGAGCGCCGGCATCACGATGACGCTCGGGAAGTTCTTCAGCTAAAGGCGTCTAAAGCCGTCGTTTGCGGCGCCACGAAGCGCCATCGACGGCTCGGCTGCAAGTCTCTCGAATCGTTGGGCGCGTGTGGAGGCCGCCGCGGCCCGTTTTGGCGAGCTTCACCGTTTCTTCTGCGTTCTTGCTTGCGGCTCGTGGTAGCGTTAGAGACCTAATGCGTAACCCGATCGGAACTACGCTCGCCGTCACCGCAACCGTCTTGGGCGTCCTCGCCTTCGCATGGCTGGCCGTGAAGGCCGCTCCGGCCATTCTCATCCTGCTCGTCTCCGCGATCGTGGCCAGCGCGGTCGCGCCGCTCGGTGACCGCATCGCCGGGATCTCGTTTGGGCGCGCCGGCCGCCGAACGCTTCCCCGGGGCACCGCCCTCGTCATCGCCTACGTACTCGTGCTCGGGGTCATCGGCTCGGCGGTTGCCTACTACGTTTACGTGATCGGTGAGGAAGCGCAACGCCTCGTCGTCGATATTCCGACGCTGGTGCGCCGGGTGACCGGCTCCCTCGCGCACTTGCGGGAGCTCTATCCATGGCTTCCCTCGCCAGAGAGCATTATCGGCCAAGCATCGAGCGACGAGAGCGTCGCACGGATGTATGCCGCGCGCGCCTATTCCGCGACCGTCGGAGCGGTCGGCATCGTATGGTCGGCGATCACCGTTGTGATCCTCTCGTTTTATATGGCGCTCGAATCCGACCACTTGCGCGACATGTTCCTCGATCTTGCCCCCGAGCGCCATCGAGCGACGATCTCTCGCGGGCTCCAACTCATCGGTCTGCAGTTTGGACGATACGCGCGCGGACAATTGCTTATAGCAACGATCATGGGTGTCACGGCGACCATCGGCGCAGCGGCGATCGGGCTTCGCTTTCCCTTCCTGATCGGCGCGGTTGTCGGGTTGGCGGATTTCATCCCGCTGGTCGGGGCGGTGGTGGGTGCGATTCCGGCGACGCTGATCGCGCTCACGCAAGAACGCTGGCAACTCGTCGCGATCCTGATCTTTTTCTTCGTCATCCAGCAGATCGAAAACAACGTCCTGATTCCGAAGATCATGAGCCGGGCCGTGCGCATCTCGCCGGTCGTGACGCTCGCCGCGCTCCTGATCGGGGGAGCGGCATTCGGCATCGCCGGGGCGCTTATCGCCATTCCGTTCGCGGCGGCGCTCCAAGTGGCGATTCCGACGCTGATCGGTATGCTCCGGGAGGACGCTCGCAAGGAAACCCAAGCATGAGCGAGGGCCTCTCGCAGCGCGAAGCGGAAGCGCTGCTTGCAAGAGACGGGCCCAACGAACTGACTTCACGCTCGCGCGGTGCCTGGATCGAACTTGCGCTCGGCATCGCACGAGAACCGATGGTCGTGCTGCTCGTTGTCGCAGCCGCGATCTATGCGATATTCGGCGACCCGCGCGATGCCGCGGCCCTGGGCTTCTCCGTCGTTGCCGTCGTCGTCCTCACCGCGGTGCAGGAACTGCGCACGAGCCGCGCGCTCGAGGCGCTGCGCGACCTCGCCTCACCCCGGGCGCTCGTCGTTCGCGACGGCGTCGAGACTCGCATCGCCGGGCGCGACGTCGTGGCCGGCGATACGTTGCTGCTGTACGAGGGCGATCGGGTAGCGGCGGACGCCGTCATCGTCGCCTCTCCGCACCTGCAAGTCGATGAATCGTTGCTCACCGGAGAATCGGTCGCGGTCAACAAAAGCGAAGCCGGCGCTCGCGTGTTCTCCGGGACGCTCGTCGTCGCGGGCAGCGCGCGCGCGACGGTTCTTGCGACCGGCTCCCAAACGCGCCTCGGGCAAATCGGCTCGTCGCTTGCGGAAGTCGAACGCACCGAAACGCCGCTGCAACGCGCGATGCTCCCGTTCGTCATGCGTCTCGCGGCCGCGGCGTTGGGTGTCTGCACGATCGCGACGCTCGCTTACGGATTCTTGCGCGGCGACTGGCTCAACGGGTTGCTCGCCGGCGTTAGCGCCGCAATCTCGCTGTTACCCGAAGAGATACCGGTCGTACTGGCCGTCTTCTTCGCCGTTGGGGCGTGGCGTATCGCGCGCGAACACGTGCTGACGCGGCGTCTACCCGCCATCGAAGCGCTCGGCTCGGCAACCATCCTCTGCAGCGACAAAACCGGAACCCTCACACTCAACCGCATGCGCGTTGCCGAGAGCCTCGCATTCGACGGGGCGAGCGAAGGCGAGCTGTTGGCGACGGCCGCGCTCGCAAGCGAGCCTCGCTCGTTCGATCCGATGGAGCGTGCGATCGGAGAGCGCGCTCGGGAAACCGGAGCATCGCCGGGACCCGGCGCGAACCTCGTGCGTCACTATCCGCTCTCCGCCGACTGGTTTGCGACCGCGTATGCCTACGCTTCCGGCGACGGATCCGTCGAGGTCGCGGCCAAGGGCGCGCCCGAGGCCATCCTCGCCATGTGCGCTCTCGACCCGGCCAAAAGCGCGGCGATCGCAGAACGCGTGCAATCGCTCGCGAACGAAGGCCTGCGCGTGCTGGCGGTCGCGCGCGGTAGCCTTGCGAGCGATGCATTGCAGCAGCACCAGCGCGATCTGCGCCTCACGTTTGCCGGGCTGATTGCCTTCGAAGACCCCATTCGCGACGGCGTGCCGGGCGCGGTCGCCGAGTGCGGGCGGGCCGGCGTACGCGTGCTCATGATTACGGGCGATCACCCGGCTACCGCGAGCGCGATCGCGCGTAAGATCGGGCTTCCCGATCCGGATCGCGTCATCACGGGGAACGACCTGAACGATCTCTCGGATGGCGTGCTTCTCGACCGCATCGCGCTAACCAGCGTATTCGCGCGGATCGCGCCCGAACAGAAACTGCGGCTAGTGAAGCTGCTCGTCGCATCGGGTGAGGTCGTTGCAATGACCGGTGACGGCGTTAACGACGCACCGGCGCTCAAAGCGGCGCACATCGGCATCGCGATGGGTGCTCGCGGGACGGATGTCGCGCGCGAAGCGGCCAGCCTCGTGTTAGTCGATGACGACTTCACCTCGATCGTCGCGGCGATTCGGCTCGGGCGGCGCATCTTCGACAACGTCCGCATGGCGATCGCCTACATCATCGCGGTCCACGTCCTCATCGCCGGTATCGCGCTCGTGCCGATCCTGCTGCTCTTCGCCTTGGTCCTCCTTCCGATTCACATCGTCTTCGTGGAACTCGTGGTCGATCCGACGTGCTCGATCGCATTCGAAGTGGAACCGGCCGCGCCGGATGTGATGGATCGGCCGCCGCGCCGCCCGGACGATCCGGTGCTCTCCGTTCGCGCGGTCTTTGGGCACGTCGCCGAAGGGCTTATCGCGCTCTGTGCGCCGCTCGCGGCTCTGGCCTATGCGCGGTCCTTCGGCCTTGACGATAATACAACTCGCACGATCGTGTTTAGTGCCTTCATGCTCGTCAACGTGGGCTTAATCGCCAACGGCGTCACGGCGAAGAACCGCGTGGCTGCGGCGCTCTCGCTCGGCGCGCTTGGCGTCCTCGCGGCAACGATCGCCATACCCGCGCTTCGCTCCATCTTTCATTTCGGGCTGCCGTCACCGGTGCAGCTCCTTACCGCAATGGCGATTGCGCTGGTGGTAGCACTCGCGAACTTCGCGTACCGCAAGCTGGTGCTGCGCCGTCGCAAGCCGCAGTTCGCGACGTGAGGCCGCGATAACGCGATAAAGGGAACGTCACACGGTGTTACAAGCTAACGTGAGCGATAACACGATAAGGTAGGCCAACGATGAAATGGAGATTTGAGCCCGGGCATAGCGCGGCGGAGTTTCGCGCCCGGCACATGATGGTTACTTGGGTCAGGGGATCCTTCAAAAACATGGAGGGTGAACTCGAGTTCGATCCCGGCCACCCCGAACGGCTTGCGGTTGAGGCGAGGATCGACGCGCGAACGTGCTGGAGCGGCGAACCCGCGCGCGACGAACACTTGCGCAGTGCCGATTTTTTGCATTGCGAACAGTATCCAACCATTCGCTTCGCAAGCACGGGCGCGGTGCAAATCGGGCCCGTAGACTACGAGGTCCTCGGCAATCTCACCATTCGCGCGGTGACGCTACCGGTGATGCTGGAGGTGCGACATTTGGGCATTTGGCAGACACCCTGGTGGGAAGACGGCGTCGACAAGGGGCCCAAAGAGCGCGCCGGATTTACCGGCAAAACGAGTATCGATCGTTACGACTTCGGAGTGAACTGGAATAGCGAATTGCCGGGCGACGGAATCGTGGTGAGCCGGCGCATCGACATCGTGCTCGACGTCGAAGGCATTCGCGTTTGAGAACGCTTCTCGCCGTCGCCTTGCTCGCATGCGCGCACCCCGCTTCATCGGTTATCGTGCATAGCCTCGATCGGGTTGGGCCTAAGCTGGCGACCAAACAATCGCAAGCGTTCGTCGCGGAACAACTGCAAGGCGTTCCGGCGCCGGATCGCCTCGGCGCGCACATGCCGGTCGGCATACGAGCGGCGACCGTCGCTACTTTGGTACTCCCTGCGGACGCGCACGGGCCCGCGACGTTCGTCGGCGTCAAACCGTGGACGGGCCATCGTAACCGTTATGTTGCGATCGTCTGCGCCGGCGGCGCGGGCCCGCTCTACCCGGGCCAGCCGCAATGCGCGCGCGCCGGCGATGCGAACTCCGCGCCTTTGCACGTCTATCTCGGCGTTATCGCTTTGCGAAACGGCGTACCGGTCCTGATAGCTCGGGGCGGCCCCTTCGATGCCGCGACACGCTGGAGCGATTCGGGACTTCCGCGAGAACCGATGGCGGCCGAAGACGATGCGGGCAAGCCTACCGGTCAATCGATTCGGCCGGACAGTATCGTTGGATTCGACCTCACCCCGCGTTCGATCGGAACGGGCACCAACACGTTCGGCGTGGTGACCGGTTGGATGGAAAGCTACTCCGGCGGCGGCGCGTATTTTACCGGCTTGAACCTGTTTGCGATCGACGGCCGGCGGGTGCGGCAGATTTTCGCCGCCCCAATCTCCGCATTCAGCGACGTTGCCGGAGATTGGCACAAAGATGGAACGCGCGATCACACGATCACCGACGCGGCGAATACTCTGGCCGTTTCCGCGCATCGTAGCAACGGCTATGACGATCTCATCGTCAAGAGCGCAAACGGATGCTGGGAACGCGTGTATCGCTGGTCAACTTCGGCCCGCGCGTACCGAAATTAGGTCGCTACGGCTCCAGATTTGTCTGTTTGGAATATCTAGCGCTAGCGCGCATACACCATGCAGTTAGGCCCTGGGAATTAGTAGACAGGCAACGAATCGTAGTCGTCCCCTGTGCTGACTGCCGTGCAGCCGGCGTTTGAAAGTTTTTGGAGGCTCAGGTGTTTCCAGCCCCATTTGATTACCAACGAGCACACTCGATCGACGAGGCCTTGGCGGCGCTCGCGGCCCATGGCGACGATGCACGCATCCTCGCAGGCGGTCAGAGCCTCATTCCGGCGATGCGTTTTCGCTTGGCACGTCCGGCGGTCTTGATCGATATCAATCCCATTGCATCGTTAGCATACGTGCGAGAGAACGACGGCTACCTCGCCGTCGGCGCCGGCGCGCGCGATTTTGCGCTCGAAACCACGCCGGTCGTCTCTTCGCGCTATCCTCTGCTCGCCGATGTATGCGCGGTCGTGGCCGATCCCGTCGTGCGCCAAATGGGCACGGTCGTCGGCAGCCTGTGCCATAACGATCCCGCCGGCGATTGGCCCGTGGCCGCACTCGCCGCACACGCATCCGTCGTCATCCGCGGCAAAGGCGGCGAACGCGTCGTATCGATCGACGATTTTCTCGTCGATTCGTATACCACCGCGGTCGGCGAGGGCGAGATGGCGCTGGAGGTGCGTTTTCCGACGCCGCAAGCCCGCACCGCCGGCGCATACATGAAGATCGAACGCAAAGTCGGCGATTTCGCCACGGCCGCGGCCGCGACTCGCGTGACGCTCGCGGCGGACGGCACGATTGCCAACGCATCGATCGCGCTCGGCGCCGCCGGGCCAAAGGGCTTTCGCGTGGTCGAAGCGGAGCGCGCGTTGGTCGGTGCAAAGCCTTCGAATGCGGCGATCGCTGCGGCGATGGAAGCCGCGCGTAACGCGGCCGATCCCATCGCGGATACGCGCGGTACGGTGATATTCAAGAAACAGATGGCCGGAGTGCTCGTAGAACGCGCGCTCCGAAAAACATTCGCGCGCTTAGGTTTGGAGGATGTCCGATGAAGATTTCGGTGACCGTCAACGGTACTGCCTACGAACGCGAGGTCGAGCCGCGCACGCTGCTCGCGTACTTTCTCCGCGAGAATCTCGGCCTGACCGGCACGCACGTCGGATGCGACACGTCAAGCTGCGGATGTTGCGTCGTGTTGATGGATGGGGACCGCGCGGTAAAATCGTGCACGATGTTTGCCGTGATGGCCGACGGTCACGAAATCACTACCATCGAGGGCTTCAAATCGGGCGGCAAACTGCATCCGATGCAACAGGCGTTCTCCGATCAGCACGGGCTACAGTGCGGATATTGCACGCCGGGAATGATGGCGACGGCGATCGCGTTTCTCAAGACGAATCCTAACCCGAACGAGGCGGAGATTCGCGACGCGCTCTCGGGCAATCTCTGTCGCTGTACCGGATACAACAACATCGTCAAAGCCGTTCTGCAGGCCGCCGCGGAATTATCCGCGCCCGCCGAACCGGTCGCAGCTTCTTAAGGAGCGATGCACGTGAGTACAACCGAAGTCCCCACCAACGGCCGTCACGCAATGGGCCTCCCCATGAAGCGCAAGGAAGACGCGCGCTTCATCGCCGGCAAGGGCCGATACGTCGACGACATCGTGCTGCCGAATATGCTCTATCTCGCGATCGTGCATAGCCCGTATCCGCACGCGAAAATCGTCAAGATCGATAAGACCGCCGCGCTGGCCGTGCCGGGCGTGAAGGCCGTCATTACCGCCGACGATCTGGCGGGTGTCAATCTCGCTTGGATACCGACGTTTCACGGGTACGATAAGCAAATGGTTCTCGCCGTCGGTAAGGTGCTGTATCAGTATCAAGAAGTCGCGGCGGTTGTCGCTACGTCTCGCGAGGCTGCAGCCGACGGTGTCGAACTCGTCGACGTAGAGTACGAACCGCTCGAACCCGTCGTCGACCCCTTCGTCGCGAAGACCGATAAGACGCTGGTGCGCGAGGACCGCGAAAACAAAACCAATCACATCTACCATTGGGAGGTTGGCAAGCGCGCCGAGACAGACGCGGCTTTGGCCGGCTCCGAGGTGAAGATCAAGGAGCGCGTGTACTTCCAGCGCTGCCATCCGGCACCGCTCGAGCCGTGCGGCTGCGTCGCCGATATGAATCCGGCCACCGGTACGCTAACGCTGTATATGACCTCGCAAGCTCCGCACGCGCATCGTACGGTGATCTCGCTAGTCACCGGTATCCCCGAAGATAAAATTCACGTGATCTCGCCCGACATCGGCGGCGGATTCGGCAACAAGGTTCCGATCTATGCAGGCTACGTGTGTAGCGCCGTCGCTTCGATCGTCACCGGCGTCCCGGTGAAGTGGATCGAAACGCGCACGGAAAACCTTACGACGACGGGTTTTGCGCGCGATTACCACATGGACGTGGAAATCGGCGCGACCAAAGAAGGCAAAGTTACCGCGCTCAAGGTTACGACGGTCGCGGATCACGGTGCGTTCGATGCGGCGGCCGATCCTACCAAGTACCCGGCCGGCATGTTCGGCATCTGTACGGGGTCGTACGATTTCCCGATCGCGTTCACCGAGCTCGACGCCTATTTCACCAACAAGGCGCCGGGGGGCGTTGCCTATCGCTGCTCGTTCCGCGTCACTGAGGCGTCGTATGCAATCGAGCGGGGCATGGATTTTCTCGCGCTCAAACTCGGCCAAGACCCGGCCGAGGTTCGCCTGAGAAACTTCGTGCGAAAGGACCAATTCCCGTATGCGACGCCGCTCGGTTTCGTCTACGATAGCGGCGACTATCACACGACGCTCAACAAAGCGCTCGATATCATCGGCTACAAGGAGCTACGCAAAGAGCAAGCTGAAAAACGCGCGCGCGGCGAGCTGATGGGCATCGGCATTTCGACGTTCACCGAAGTCGTCGGCGCCGGGCCGAGCAAACACTTCGACATCATGGGCATCAAGATGTTCGATAGCGCCGAGATTCGCATTCATCCGACGGGCTCGGGCATCGTGCGGGCCGGCACCAAGTCGCAGGGCCAGGGCCACGAAACCACCTGGGCGCAAATCGTCGCCGAAGAGCTGGGGCTCGACCCGCTAAATCTCATGGTGGAAGAAGGCGATACCGATACCGCGCCCTACGGGCTCGGAACGTATGCGAGCCGCAGCACGCCCGTCGCCGGAGCGGCACTTGCGATGGCGGCGCGACGCGTGCGCGAAAAGGCGCGCAAGATCGCCGCGCACGTGCTCGAGGCGCCGGAAGCCGACGTCGAATGGATCGATTACAAGTTCCAAGTCAAGGGCGTTCCATCCAAAACGATCACCATGAAAGAGATCGCATTCGCGGCGTACACGAATCCCGGGCCGAACGAGCCGGGCCTCGAGGCGACGTACTACTACGATCCGCCGAATCTAACGTTCCCGTACGGCGCGTACATCGCGGTGGTCGAGATCGATAAAGAGACTGGCTACACGCACGTACGCCGGTTCCTCGCGATCGACGATTGCGGCACGGTCATCAATCCGATGATCGTCGAAGGGCAGATCCACGGTGGACTGACCGAGGGGTATGCGATCGCCTTCATGCAAGAGATCGCCTACGACGAGAACGGCAACAATCTCCAGCCGAATTTCACGGAGTACCTGATCCCCACGTCGCTCGAGACGCCGAAGTGGGAGACCTCCAGCACCTGCAACCCGAGCCCGCACCATCCGATCGGCGCTAAGGGCGTCGGCGAGAGCCCGAACGTCGGCTCTCCCGCGGCGTTCGTCAACGCCGTCATGGATGCGCTCTCGCCGCTGGGCATCAAGCATATCGACATGCCGCTTACGCGCGACAAAGTCTGGCGCGCTATGGAAGCTGCGAAAACGCCATGAACCTACAGTGGCAGGGGCACGAGGAGATCGCCGCCCCTAAGGAACGCGTATGGGCGTTCATCAACGATCCGGGCAGCGTCGCCAACTGCGTCCCGGATTTGGTCGAGGCGAACGTCGTCGATACGCATCACGTCGACGCGGTCGTTAAGGTCGGCGTCGGACCGGTGCGGGGAAACTTCAAGCTCAAGATCGAGCTCGATCCGCAAGCCGACGGCAGCCGCATGAATCTCAAGATCAGCGGCGGAGGCTTTGGGAGCGTCGTCGATCTGGTCGCGGGGGCCGATGTCAAGGCCGCCGGCGACGCGAGCACGGTGCTCGATTGGAGCGGCAGCGCGACGATGCGCGGGCCGATTGCGAGCATCGCCGGGCGCGTGATAGACGCGCAGGCGCAGCGCGTCATCTCCACGACCTTTGCGAACGTGAAGGCGCGATGCAGTTCCTAGAGCGGGTAGCGGAGCTCGAACGCGAGCGCGTTCCGTTTGCGTTCGCCGTCGTCGTTTCGCGGCGTTCGCCCGTAAGTTCTCACCTTGGCGATCGCGCGCTCGTGTTTGCCGATGGCCGCATGGAAGGGTTTGTCGGCGGATCGTGCTCGCGCGACATCGTGCGGCGTTACGGCCTGGAAGCGATCCGCAGCGGAGCGCCGCGGCTGCTGCACATTCGCCCCGAACCGTCGTCCGGCGAACAAACGCCGTCCGGCGGCGATAGCCTGGGTGCGGAGCACGTCTTCATTCCGATGAGTTGTGCCTCCGAGGGTGCCGCCGATGTGTACGTCGAGCCGCACTTACCGGCGCGGCGCTTGATCGTTGCGGGCTTTACGCCGGTCGCGCAGGCGCTCGTTCGCATGGCGGGTGCGCTTGAATACGACGTCGTGCGCGTGGTCGACGAAGACGAAACCGCAGACCTTGCGGATTATTCGGGAGTCGTCGTGAAAGTGGGCGACCTGCGCGATTTCGCGAACAAACTTTCGGCGCTGGAGCGTGCGCGCACGGTTGCCGTCGTCGCATCGCTCGGGCATTACGACGAGGCGGCGCTCGACGCGCTCCTCGACGCGCACCTTGCTTTTATCGGTCTGGTCGCGAGCCGGAAGCGCGCCGCGCGCGTGTTCGGCGTGCTCGCGCAGGGAGGGCGTTCGCCCGAGCAACTCGCCGCGATCCGCAATCCGGTTGGGCTCGATATCGGAGCGCGCACCCCGGGAGACGTTGCCGTTTCGATTTTCGCGGAGATCGTTGCGGCCTCACCGTCGGCCCCAATGCCGGAACTCGACGAAAGCGAGGCCGCGGTTCCGGCGATCGCGCTCGATCCGATCTGCGGAATGGATGTCGAGATCGAGAACGCGCGCCATCGCTTCGAATACGAAGGGCGCACCTATTACTTTTGTGCGGCCGGGTGCCGTGCCGCCTTCGCAGCCGATCCGGCGGCCGTGCTCTCCTCGAAAGGCAGCGCTTGAAGCTCTTGTCCCTGCGAGAGCGTTTCGCCGAGCGCGGTTACGTGGTCGATGAAGATTTCGCAACGTCGCTCGAACTGATGCTCGCGCTCGAGAAACCGCTCTTACTCGAAGGCCCCGCAGGCGTGGGAAAGACCGAGAGTGCGAAGGTCCTCGCCGATGTCCTGGGAACGCGCCTCATCCGCTTGCAGTGCTACGAGGGGTTGGATGCCGCGAGCGCGCTCTACGAATGGAATTATCCGAAGCAACTCCTGCGCATTCGGCTCACCGAACACGATGCAGCCGACACGCTCGCGCGCGAAGCGGAGATCTTCAGCGAAGCGTTTCTGCTCAAGCGGCCGCTGCTGGAAGCGATTACGCAGGACGTAGCCCCCGTATTATTGATCGACGAGATCGATCGCGCCGACGAAGCGTTCGAAGCGTTCTTGTTGGAGTTGCTCGGAGAGTTTCAGATTTCGATACCGGAACTCGGGACGGTCCGCGCGCGGTCGCGGCCGTTCGTGATCGTTACCTCGAACCGCTCGCGCGAACTCTCCGATGCGTTGCGGCGCCGTTGTCTCTACCACTGGCTGGAGTATCCGACGCGCGAGCGCGAGGTGGAGATCCTGCGCGCCAGGCTTCCGGATATCGATCAAAAACTGGCCGAGCAGATCGCGCGTTTCATGGAGTTTTTGCGCGCGCAACCCTTCGAAAAGGTACCGGGTGTCGCGGAGAGCTTGGATTGGGCGCTCGCGCTCGTGCGGCTCCATCGAGCGGCGCTCGACGAGCGGACGATCGAACTCACACACGGCTGTATCCTCAAGGTGCAACGAGACTGGGAGCTGCTCCAGGAGCAGCGCACGCGCTACGTGCCGTTGCTCTCGGATGCGGGAGTGCAGGAGACTGCCGCAACCGAGCCCGATTACGGCATCGGCTCGGTGCGGGCGCGCCGTGGCTGAACGCTCCGCCGAACTCTCCCGCAGAGTGCTGGAGTTCTTTACGGTGCTGCGGGAGACGCACGGTTTTTCCGCGGGCCAGCGCGAGGTCCACGATGCGCTGCGCGCGCTCGATCTGCTCGGCATCACGAATCCCGCGCGCGTGCGGGCGGCGCTGCGTGCCGTCGCGTGCAGTTCGCCCGAGCAGGTTGCGGTGTTCGAAGACGCCTATCGGCACGTCTTCCTCGCACCCGATGAAGGCGTACCGCAGGCCGCATACGCACCGCGCCATTCGCGCCCCGGAGCGCAGCCCGAACCGTCTCCCGGCCTCCCGGCGCGCGAGCGCAAAGGCGACCCGCACGATGATGAAGCCGACGGCGACGCAAGCGACGGCCCGTCGCGCGAGCGACGCGTCGCCGACGAAACGCCCGATGCGGCTACGGCATGGATGATGTTGCGCGCGCGGTTTAGCCCGATCGCAGCAACTGCGGATCCGCCATCCATCGACCCATGCGGCTTGGAAGAGATGGAGTCGGCAACGCGCAAACTCGTGCGCAGCGTGCATTTGGGGCGGTCGCGTCGTTGGGCGCCGCAACCGCGCGGGCCGCGCTTCGACCTGCGACGCACGCTCCGCGCGAGCTTGCAGACCGGCGGCGATCCCCTCACGCTCCATCGGCTTGGCCCGCCGCGCCGCGCTCCGCGCATCGTCTTACTCGTCGACGGCAGCCGTTCGATGGCGGAACACGCGACGGTGTTGTTGCAATTCGCCTATGCGCTTGGACGCGCGACGCGGCGCGCGCGTACCTACGTGTTCAGCACCGATCTCCACGACGTCACGCGTATCCTCGCATCCGTGCGGCCGGGCACCGAACTGCCGAGCCTGGGTGAATCGTGGGGTGGCGGCACGCGGATCGGGGCGAGCTTGGCGAGCTTCGTTCGCGAGCACGGCGTACGCGTGCTCGACGAGCAGACGCTCGTGATCGTGGCGAGCGATGGGCTGGACGCGAGCGAGGGAGCGCAACTCGAGCGCGCGATGCGTGAGATCCGGCGGCGCTGTGCGGCGGTGGTCTGGCTAAATCCGCACGCGCGCTCGCAAGGCTTCGCTCCGACCGCGGGCGGAATGCGTTCGGCGGGGCCGTTTATCGATGTGCTCGACGCACTGCATACCGCGCGCGATGTGGAGCGCATGGCCGAGCGCCTATGGCGGACGCGCTTGCATGCGTGATTTCTTCGCGGTGGTCGCGCGCTGGAGCCGGGAGCGAACGCCGTTTGCTTTGGCAACGCTCGTGGACGTCCGCAATGCTGCTCCGGCACCGCTCGGCGCCTCCATGGCGGCCACCGCAGATTGCACGGTTGCCGGGGATATCGGTGCGGGTTGCTACGAAGGCGAGATCGTCGAAGCTGCAATGGAAACGGCTCGCGACGGGAAGTCGCGCGTACTCTCGATCGACCTGAGCAGCGACGATCCTCTCACCGGCGGCACCGGATGCGGCGGCTTTTTAGAGGTGGTGACGTGGCGGCCGCCGGCGGGCTTCGACGTTGTTGCCGGCGCCATCGTAGCCGGCCGTACCGATGTGACGTTTCCGATCGCGTACGAACGCGAGGGAAGCATGCGGGAATTCGTGATGCACGTTCCCGCGCGTCGCACGCTGATCGTCGTCGGCGGCACGACGCTCGCAAAAGAGGTGGCGTCGTTCGCGGCGCGCTTGGAGTATCGCACGGTGGTCGTCGACCCGCGCCCCGCCTTCGCAACGCCCGAGCGCCTTGCCGGCGTCGACGAAATCATCGTCGATTGGCCGCAGGACGTGCTAGCGGCGATGCTGAGCGCGACAACGCCGTTGCTCGTCATCTCGCACGATCCGAAAATCGACTTGCCGGCGTTGCGCGCCGGGCTCGCGAGCGAGGCGCCGTACATCGGCCTGCTGGGGAGCCATCGCGCCCAGGAAGGACGACGAGCGGCGTTGCGCGCGGATGGTTTCGGCGAGGCCGCACTCGCTCGGATTCACGGCCCGGCCGGCTTGGACATCGGCGGCGTCACCATGGCTGAGACCGCCGTCTCGATCGTCGCCGAAATCGTCGCGGTCGCGCGCGAGCGCGGCGGCGGGCCGCTCCTGCGCCACGGCGGATCGATTCACAACCTCGCGCGCTAGCGAGCGGAGCCCGCGCTCGTGGCGCGAAACCTAGGCTTCCGCACCCTTCGTCGTGATAAGGATCCCGTGACGCTCGAGACCGCGCTGAAGCAATACTTCGGCTTCGATTCCTTTCGCCCGCTGCAGCGAGAGATCGCGCAAGCGGTGCTCGACGGCGAGGATGCGCTCGCATTGCTTCCCACCGGTGGCGGAAAATCGTTGTGCTACCAGTTGCCGGCGATGCTCTCGCAGGGTCTCACGCTCGTGGTCTCGCCGTTGATCGCCTTGATGAAGGATCAGGTCGACGCGCTGACCGCCAACGGCATCGCTGCGACGTTTCTCAACAGTTCGATCGACGGCGATGCCGCCGCAGCGCGGCTCTCCGGGCTCGATCGCGGTGAGTACCATCTGCTGTACGTGGCGCCCGAACGCATCGCGGTGCCGGGTTTTCTCGAGCGGATGCGCGGCTGGAATCTGCGACATATCGCCGTCGACGAAGCGCACTGTGTGAGCGAATGGGGCCACGATTTTCGGCCGGAGTATCGCCGCCTCACGGCGCTGCGCGAAGCGTTCGCCGACGTGCCTGTGCTGGCACTCACGGCCACGGCCACGGAGCGCGTCCGCGAAGATATCGAACGATTCCTCGCGCTACGCCGCCCGACGCGTTTCGTGGGCAGCTTCAACCGCCCAAATTTACGCTACAGCGTTTTCGAAAAACACGATGCGGTGACGCAGCTCGTTTCGTTCGCGTCGGCGCGAGCGCACGAAAGCGGCATCGTCTACGTTTCGAGCCGCAATATGGCGGCGGATCTTGCGGTCAAACTCTCGCAGGCGGGCATCGAGGCGCGGCCCTACCACGCGGGCCTTACCCCGCTGCAGCGCACGCGCAATCAGGAGCTCTTTATCCGCGACGAGATTCGCGTCGTCTGCGCCACGATCGCCTTCGGGATGGGCATCGATAAATCCAACGTACGATACGTCGTGCACTACGACGTGCCGAAGAATCTCGAAGGATACTACCAGGAGACCGGGCGCGCGGGGCGCGATGGCCTGCCTAGCGACTGCGTGTTGTTTTTCAACGGTGCCGATGCCGCCAAGCAGCGCTATTTTATCCGGCAAATTCCGAACGTCGCCGAACGCACCCAAGCCGAGCGTCTCCTGCGTAAAATGCTGGACTACGCTGCGATGCCGGAGTGCCGCAGGGCGTTTCTGCTCTCGTATTTCGGCGAGGAATCGCCCTACCTTACGTGCGGCAATTGCGATAATTGCCTGCAGGCGCCCGAACTCGTGGACGGCACGCTGGCCGCGCAGAAATTGCTCTCCTGTCTCTATCGCGTCCGCGCTAAGAGCGGCTTCTCCACCGGCGCGCACCATCTAGTCGACGTTCTGCGCGGCGCGTCGAGCGAGCGCATTACGGAGTGGGGACACGACCAGCTTTCCACTTACGGCATCGGGAAAGAGTACACTAAGGAGCAGTGGCTCGCGTTGGTCTCCGAGCTTCTGCGGGCGGGGTGGATCGAGCAAGAGGATGCTCGCCGTACGCTGTTCCTCACAAGCGACGGCCTGGCCGCACTGCGCGAAGGGCGCAGCATTCGCTTCGCGCTTCCTCGCTTCGTAAAAAAGAAGCGCAAACAGAAGGCCTCGGAGCACGTGCTCGTTGCGGGAGACGACGCGCTCTTCGAACGACTGCGCGAATTACGCAAGCGCTTGGCGGATGCTGCCGAGATCCCGCCGTACGTCGTCTTTTCGGATGCGACGCTGCGCTCGCTCGCCGCCCAAAAGCCAAGCGATGCGTCGTCCTTTCTGGCCATAAGCGGCGTGGGCGAAGTGAAGCTCGAGCGTTACGGCGATGCGTTCATGGCAGCCATCGCCGAATTTCAGGCTGCCTAGAGCGCGGGTTTAACGCCTGGCAGGGCGGGTACATGATGTGTCACTTCAATGTTTCGCCCATGAGGAATGCTGCCATGAATGCAATCGCGCTGTTGAAAGCCGACCACCGCGCCGTCGAAGAACTTTTCAAAGAAGTCCAAGCGTTGAGCGATACCGCGCACGTGTCGCGCGGACGCATATTCAAGGACATCGATCGGGAACTCACGCTCCACGCGCACATCGAGGAAACGATCTTCTACCCGGCCTTCAAGGAGCGGACCAAACGCAATACGGAGCCGAGCGACGAGGTGTTCGAAGCGTTCGAAGAGCATGCCAACGTGAAGGCGATGCTCGCGAAACTCGAAGCGCTCGACCCGGGCGACGACACCTACAACGCGAAACTTCAAGTGCTGATGGAATTGGTGAAACACCACGTTAAAGAAGAGGAGACCCGGCTCTTCAAGCAGGCGAAGCAGCTTTTCGACAACGAGGAGCTCGAGGCGCTCGGGGAGCAACTCGAGGCGGCGAAGGAAAAAATGCTGGCGGGCGCACACTAAGGAACGATATGGCATTAGAAGTGAAGTGCCCCCTGTGCGGGACCGTCATCGAGGGCGCGGATGAAGATGCGCTCGTCGCCAATGCCGATGCGCATGGCGATGCGGAGCACCAGATGCGCGCACCGCGATTCATGATCGTCGGCGCCGCGAAACACGTCGAGACCGAAGCCGGCGAATAGCCGCTACGACGCGGTCGTCATCGGCTTAGGCGCGATGGGCAGCGCGGCGGTTGCCGCGCTCGCCCAACGCGGTTGCCGCGTGTTAGGCCTCGAGCAGTACGCACGCGGCCACGATCGCGGATCCTCGAGCGGTCGCTCGCGGATGATTCGCAAGGCGTACTACGAGCATCCGGCATACGTGCCGCTGGTTTTGCGCGCATATGCAGCGTGGGAGGCGCTCGAAGCGCGAACCGGTCTGCAGATTTTGCAACGGACCGGCGTGCTGATGATCGGAAACGATCGCAGTGCGGCGCTTTCCGGCGCGCGTGAGAGCGCACGCGTGCACGGCCTCGCTCTCGAAGCGCTCGATGCTCGGCAGGCGCGCCGGCGTTTTCCGGTTTTCGCCGTGCGGGACGACGAGACGGCGCTCTTCGAGCCCGACGGCGGCATGCTTTTTCCCGAGCGCGCGATCGAAGCGCAGCTGATCGTCGCGGAAGGGGCCGGAGCCGAATTACGCTTCGAAACGCGGGCTACGGCATGGGGCGAGGGCGAGCACGATCGCTCGCTCGCGATCGAACTCGGCGACGGCACGGCCGTTCGCGCGAACCGGCTGATCCTGTGCGCGGGGCCCTGGACCGATGCGATTGCCGGTGTGTGGAGCGTGCCGCTGAGCGTTCGGCGCAACGTGCAGCACTGGTTTGCGCCGCGCAGCACGCGCACGCGGGCCGGCACGATGCCGGCGTTTTTCGTCGATCGCCCCGAATGGGCGCATCCGCTCTACGGATTTCCGGATAGCGGCGAGGGAATCAAAGCGGCCTTTCACGGCTCGGATGAAACGTCGGCCGCCGATGCCTTGGATCGCGAGATTCATGCAACCGATGTCGACCCGGTGCGTGAAGCGCTCGAGGCACTCGTACCGGGGGAGATCGGCGCCTATCGGTTCGGCAAGGCCTGCATGTATACGATGACGCCCGACGAGCACTTCGTCATCGGTCCGCACCCGCGCGACGCGCGGGCGATCGCGGCGTGCGGCTTCTCCGGACACGGCTTTAAGTTCGCCTCCGCTCTGGGCGAGATACTGGCCGGCCTGGCCTTGGACGGCGGGACCGATGCGGATATCGCGTTGTTCTCGCCTGCAAGGCGGTTTCGGTAAAGATTGCGTTTAGGGCCATCCGTATTATGCCTTCCGTCGTAGCGGAGCGCCCGGCTTTCGGAGCATGCTGGCGTCGTCATTTGGAGGACATTGGTGCGTACTACACTCGCAATACTCTCGCTCGCCGGTGCCGTATTGGCGCCCGCAGCTACCCTCGCCGCTCAAGTCGATGCCTCGTTGATTCCGGATGGAACGTACGTCGTTAAAGTTGAGAAGGTGCCCGACGCTCAGCACGTCACGGTCGTGATGCAGAACGGCGTCGAGACGACGCTCACTGCAAAAGGCAGCGTCAACTTCGCGCCGGTTCACCCGAACCAGACGCTCAAAGTCTCGGTCATCAAGGGCCAAGTCCCGGTCTTCATCATTCAATAGCCTGCGTCCGTCGCGCCGGACCCAACCGGCCCCGGCGCGAATCGGTGGGGCATGGAGAGGTTGACGTCCACGCCGGAGCATCTCGAACGCGCCGCCGCACTCCTTCGTAGCGGCGGCGTCGTCGCGTTTCCAACCGAGACGGTATACGGCTTGGGCGCGGATGCGTTCGACCCGGTCGCGGTTGCGCGCATCTTTGAGATCAAGCGGCGGCCCAGGTTCGACCCGCTGATCGTGCACGTTGCCGACGAAGCGATGCTTGCCGAGGTAGCGCGCGATATTTCACCGCTTGCCCGCCGGCTGATCGCCCGATTCTGGCCGGGGCCGCTGACGCTGGTCCTGCGCAAACAGGCGAGCATTCCCGACATCGTGACGGCCGGCTTACCGACGGTTGCGGTGCGGATGCCCGCGCATCCGATCGCGCGCGAACTCGTTCGGCTCGCCGGGCGGCCGATCGCGGCCCCCAGCGCGAATCCGTTCGGCTATCTGAGCCCGACGCGTGCCGAACACGTCGAACGGATGCTCGGCGACGCGGTCGATGCGATGATCGATGGCGGGGCGACCGATCGCGGCGTCGAGTCGACGATCGTCATGCTCGAACCGTCGCCCACGCTGTTACGACATGGTGCGATCCCGGCCGAAGAGATCGAAACGCTTACCGGGCCGCTCGCTCGCGAACTCTCGGCCGAGTCGGCTCCGCTCGCGCCGGGCGTCCTGCCGCACCATTACGCACCGCGCACGCCGATCCGTATCGTCGATCTCGCTAGCGTCGCGCCCTCCGAGCGCGTTCGCGCCGGGGCGCTGGCGTTTACTACTCCGGCGGGCGGGTACGCGCTGGAGCGCGTCCTTTCGCCCGGCGGCGATTTGCGCGAGGCCGCCGCGCACCTCTTTGGCTATCTGCACGAACTCGACGAGGCCGGCTTGGAACGTATCGATGCGCAGCCGCTCCCGAACGCCGGTCTGGGTGCCGCGATCATGGACCGCCTGCGCCGCGCATCGGCGACATCGTGAAGCCGCGCGCTCTCGCGCTGATCGCGCTCGCGATGATTGCCCTCGTGTGGGGCTGCAATTGGGTATTGATGAAGACCGCCGTGCTCTATGCGTCGCCGTTCGTCTTTGCGGCGGAGCGTTCGCTGGGCGGTGGTTTCCTCTTACTCGTGCTCGCGGCGCTGTTGCGCAAACCGCTGTGGCCCGAACGCCCGATCGGATACTTGCTGCTCGGCGTGTTTCAGATTGCGGGATTCTTGGGTTTGGTCACCTGGGCCATCGTCACCGCCGGCGCCGGTAAGATCGCCATGCTTTCGTACACGATGCCGTTTTGGGTCGCGCTGTTGGCATGGCCGTTGCTGGGCGATCGCTTGCGCCTGGTCCCGGGCATAGCGGTGGCGATTGCGGTGGCCGGGGTCGCACTGATGATCGGACCCTTGCACGGTGCTTGGGTCGCCGACGTGATCGCGGTCCTGGCCGGAGTCTCTTGGGCGATCGGCGTGATTATCGCCAAACGCCTGCAGCGCGGCGCCAACCTCGATCTCTATAACATGACGATGTGGCAGTTGATCTTCGGCGGAATCGTCCTTGCGATCGTTGCCGCCGCGGTCCCGTCGCGCGCGACGGTCTGGTCGCCGGCCTACATCGCGATTCTCGCCTACAACATCGTCTTTGCGACCGCAATCGCATACGTGCTGTGGATCTTCATCTTGCGCGTCCTTCCCGCTCGCGAAGCGAGCATGGGAACGTTGGCCAGCCCGCTGTTAGCCGTCGCGTGGTCGTGGGCGCTGCTCGGCGAGCGGCCCTCGTTACTCGAAGGGAGCGGCATGCTGCTGGTGGCTGCCGGGATGCTCTTGCTAAGCTTTTGGGATCGCTTGCGTCTTCCGCGAATAGCGGCGCGAGAGCGCGAGTGCATTGCCGACGACGAACAGGCTGGATAGACCCATCGCTCCGGCGGCAAAGATCGGGTTGACGATACCGAACGCCGCGAGCGGAATCAGTACGACGTTGTAAGCAAAGGCCCAAAAGAGATTTTGAGCGATGGCGCGTTGCGTACCGCGCGCGATCTCGATCGCGCTCACGAGCGCGTAGGGGTCGTTCGAAAGAATGGCCGCATGCGCGGATTCGAGCGCGATCGCGGTGCCTGCGCCCATTGCAAATCCAACCGAGGCTCGCGCGAGCGCGGGCGCATCGTTCATGCCGTCGCCGACGAAGCCCGCCGCGCCGCCTTTCTCCTCGATGTCGCGAACGATCGATGCCTTTTCTACCGGAAGCACGCCCGAATACCAGCGTTCGATGCCGGCGCTCTGTGCGACGGACGCAACCACGCTCTCGGTATCGCCGCTTACCATCAGGGATGCTATCCCGAGCGACGAGAGTGCGGCGACGGTTGCACGGGCGCTCGGGCGAATGCTGTCACCGAGTTCGATACTGCCGAGCATCGTGCCGTCGCGAGCGACGTAGATATTCGTGTTTGCCGATCGGGTCGCCGGCGTCTCGATGCCGTTGGCCGCCAGGAACGCGGCGTTACCCGCGAGCACGCGCGTGCGGTCGACCGCGCCGGCGATGCCGCGCCCCGATTCTACGCGGACGTCTTCGGCGTGCAAAGGCGGCAGCGTGCGCGCGCCGGCTTCCGCCACGATCGCGCGGGCGATCGGGTGCGTGCTCAACGATTCGAGTGCGGCAGCGAGTTGCAAGACTGCGTTCGCGGCGTTTTCACCGTACGTTTGCACGGCGAGCACGCGCAGCGTGCCTTGCGTGAGCGTGCCCGTTTTGTCGAACACCATCGTCGCGAGTGCGGAGGCGCGTTCTAACGTTGCCGCGTCCTTAAAGAGGATGCCGCGTCGGGCCGCGGCGCCGATGCCGGCGATGATGGCGGTCGGGGTCGCGAGGCCCAGCGCGCACGGGCATGCGACGACGAGCACCGCGATGGCGCTCACCAGCGCGGTGGACCACGCGTGATGCGTGAGCATCCAGCCGGCGAACGTTAGGACGGCCAACGCCAGGATAATCGGTACGAAAATAGAGGCGATGCGATCGGCGAGGCGCTGCACGGGTGGTGTCGAGCCCTGTGCTTGCCGGACGGCTTGCACGATGCGCGCGAGCGTCGTTCCGGCGCCGACGACCGTGGCGCGCATTACCAGGGCGCCTGCGCCGTTGACGGTACCTTGCTCGATGGTATCGCCGGGGCCGACCTCGATCGGCATCGCTTCGCCGGTGAGTAGCGCGCGGTCGAGCGAACTGCTGCCGGATTCGATCGTTCCGTCAACCGGGACGCGTTCTCCGGGCGCGACGACGAGCGTGTCGCCGATGCGCACGGAATCGGCCAGGACGGCTTCGACGCGGCCATCCGCCTCGCGCCGGTGAGCGACTTCGGGACGCAAGTTCAGGAGCGAACGCAGGGCTTTGTTGCTGCGCGAACGCGCCGCGGCCTCCAGGTATTTCCCCACAAAGACGAGCGTCACGATCGCGCTTGCGGTTTCGTAATAGGTCATCGCGCCGGCGATGGTTGCGTACACGCTCAGTGCGAGCGCCGCGGTCGATCCGAGCGATACGAGCGTATCCATCGTCGCCGTTCCGCTGCGTAACGCACTCAGAGCGCCGCGATGAAACGTCCAACCAACGATCGCCCACACCGGCAACGTCAGTGCCAGCAAGAGTTCGTTCTTGTAGGGCACGTCGCCGACGAACATTCCAAGGATCAGCGTCGGAACAGAGCATACGATCGCCAGCACGAGCAAACGCCGGCGCACGACGAATTCGCGCTCCGTTCGCTCCGCGTCGGCGTCGTCGTCGGTGGCCTCCGCGGCATGATATCCCGAGCGTTCGACCGCCGCGACGAGCGCGGCCGTGTCCGTGGCCGGATCGTGAGCGATGGTTGCGTGCTCGGTTGCGAGGTTTACGGTCGCGTCGCTGACGCCCGGTACTTTGCGTAATGCCCTTGTAACGTGCGCCACGCACGAAGCGCACGTCATTCCGGAGATCGAGAGTTCGGTGACCGCCGGCTCGGCTGTTTGTGTCACGATAGGGTGTAACCGGCCTCGTCGAGCGCGTGGGCGAGTTCGGCGCGCTCGAGCGGATGGTCGCTCTGAATAGTCGCCGAGCCGCTCGTTAGAGCGACCTCGACGCCGGTCACGCCGGGGAGTTCTTGCAACGCTTGGGTGACGTGGCGCACGCAATTTTCGCAGGTCATGCCCTGCACGGAAATCGTAACGGTGTTCATCGGTATCCTTAAGAGTGGAGGCTTGGAGCTAGACGATCGATTTATCGAAGGCCAGCGCGCTGAGTAATTCGTCGATCGCCGGTCCCTCGTTACCCTGCCGGATCGCTTGAGCAAAACAGTTTTCAAAGTGGTTACGCAATTCGATTTGGCTCACTCGGGCTAACGCCGATCGGACGCCGGCGATCTGCTTCATCACATCCACGCAGTAGCTGTCCTCTTCGACCATGCGGATGACTCCCTCCAAGTGGCCGCGGGCGGTCCGGAGGCGGCGCAGGACGTCGGTTTTGCGTGGTTCGATCATGCCTCCATCCTACCCACCTGGGGAGGGGTCGTCAAGCCCCGAGTGATTATAACCTAAATTTGATGGGTATCGAATAGACGAACCACCTCTGGAAGGGCGATAGTATAGCGTAGTATATGCAGAGTTTATTTTCTTGTTCGGCTCGCCTAGCATCCGCCCTCGGGTTGGTTGCCGGCCTTCTCTTGCCCCTAACGGCGAGCGCGGCGCCGCCGCTCCCCGGGCCCGTCGCCTTGGACGTTCGCGAGAGTTACCGTTTGCTTTCGTCGACCTATTACAAGGAAGTTGCCGGGCAATCGCTGCTCGACGCGGCGCGCACGGCGCTGATCGATGCCGCGCACAAGCATGGCGCGCGCGTCGACATCCCGGCACTACAGGCGCAGGACGATAGCGAAGCGAGCATGGCGCAACTCGATCAAGCGATCGTGTCGGTGGCGCAGGCCGCCCACGGTACCCCGACCGAGTACGCCTACGCTGCGATCGACGGCATGGCGAAATCGGTCAAGGATCGCTGGACGGCGTTTCTCGATCCGCAGGAATTCAAGGCTTTTAACGAAGCGCTGGATCCGCAAAAAATCTCGGGCATCGGGGTGCTCATCGAGCAAGACCCCGCCACGAAACTCGTGCGCGCCTCGTATGTAGTGCCCGGCACGCCGGCCGACAAAGCGGGCATCCTGCCCGGCGATAATTTCGTTACCATCGACGGAGCCTCGACCAAAGGGCTTACACAGGAGAACGCCAGCAAATTGCTGCGCGGCAAGGCCGGCACCGTGGTGCATATCGCCATCGCGCACAGCGGCAGCACGCCGACCGAAACCGTCGCCATCACGCGTAGTGAAATCCAGCCGCCGACCGTTATCTACAAAATGCTGGCCGGACACATCGGTTACGTGTACGTCCTGGCTTTCGGCCGGGCTACGCCGAGCGAATTCGATGCGGCGCTCTCGCGTCTCAAAGCCGGCGGCGCGCGCGCGCTGGTCCTGGATCTGCGCAACGACGGCGGCGGATACGTTGATTCGGCGCTCGAGATCAGCTCGACGATGATCGCAAATAAGCCGCTGGTTACGGTAGAGCAGCGCGGAGCCGCCAATCAAACGATCGACGCGCAAGACGACACGCGCATCGACGTTCCGGTGAGCGTCTTGGTCAACGGCTATACGGCCTCGGCATCCGAGATTACCGCGGGCGCTCTGCAGGACGACGGTATCGGCGTGCTCGTCGGTACGAAAACGTTCGGAAAAGGGGTGATGCAGACGCTGACCCCGCTACCGGATGGTTCGGCCATCAAGATCACCACGGCGCATTACCTCACGCCCAACGGTAAAGACATCAACCTGCGCGGCATCAAGCCGGATGTGAGTATCGGAGAGAATCGCGGCGCGCGATTCGGCGAAGCCAAAGACGACGCCCAACTCCGAGCGGCGCTCGACCTGCTCCAAAAAAAGATCGCCGACGCGGCCACGAAGCCGTAGCGATTCTCAGCCCGGCGCGTGGGGCTCTTCGAGCCGTCGGTAGAGCCGCACGCGCGTTCCGTTGTGGTCGTAGTTCACGCCGTCCATGAGACTGCACATGAGGCCCATCCCAAATCCGCGCGCGCGCTCTTCGAGCGGTGCGGCCTGGCTCCCCTCGATACTGAATCCATCACCGTTATCGCGAATTTCGATCGCGATCTCGCCGTCTTCGAATCGGCACACTACGGAGAATCCGTTGGAACGCGCGCTGCGGCCGTGTTCGACCGCATTGCTCAACGCTTCGCCGGCAGCGAGGCGAATATCGGCGACGTCGCTTTCGGAAAAGCCGCACATGCTCGCAAAACTTGCAATGGCGTTGCGCGCCAAGGATACGTTGCGTGGATCGCCGGTATAGGCGGCGCGGTAGTGCGGGCTCACCGCTAGCGACATACCCGGGAAAAGGGCGCTCGTAAACGCGCGGGCGGTGTTTATTCGGTAATGGCGAACGTGAAAAGGGATCCGAACGTCCGGCGGTGCATGCGCTCGCCTGGATGCTCCCAGGGCGATTAGCTCAGCTGGGAGAGCGCCTCCCTTACACGGAGGATGTCGGCGGTTCGAGCCCGTCATCGCCCACCACTTAAAAAGCCCGCCACCGCGGGCTTTTTGCCTTTTTCGGCCAACATTCAAAGCAGTTGTTTCGTCGGAGGCTTACCATGCAGACAGCGCTATCCACACACGTGATCGTCGAACACCGCGACGGCACCGCGATCGTCACGATGAACCGGGCCGAGAAACGCAATGCGCTCTCGCTCGAACTGATGCGCGAGCTCACGGCGGCGTTCCGTGCCATCGCCGGGGATCGTTCCGTCCACGCGGTCATCTTGCGGGGTGAAGGCCCGGCGTTTTCGTCCGGCCACGATCTGCGCGAGTTGCTCGGTCGCGAGCCCAACGAGTACCGCGAGATTTTTGATACCTGCGTCATCTTGATGGAGACGATTATCGCGATGCCGCAGCCGGTCATTGCGGAGGTGGCGAAAATCGCGACGGCGGCCGGCTGCCAACTGGTCGCAACGTGCGATCTAGCCGTCGCCTCAACCGAGGCGACCTTCGCCACGCCGGGGGTGCGCATCGGGCTGTTCTGCAGCACCCCGATGGTGCCGCTCTCCCGCGCGATCGGGCGCCGGCGGGCGATGGAGATGCTGCTGACCGGCGAGCCGATCACCGCGCGCACGGCGGCCGACTGGGGGCTCGTCAACGCGGTCGTGCCCCCGGAGTCGCTCCATGACGCGGCGCTGGATTTAGCCCGCCGGATCGGCTCCGCGAGCCGCACGGTCGTCGGTATCGGCAAGGCGGCTTTTTACGCCCAAATCGATCTGCCCCAGCCGGCCGCGTATGCCTATACGAAGGAGACGATGGCCCGAAATGCCCTGGAGGAGGATGCCCAAGAAGGCATCGAGGCATTCTTAAGCAAGCGTACGCCCGCGTGGAAGAGAGATTCGTAAAAAATCCGTTCGGACGCTTCCCGGAAACCGGAATCTCTGCTAATATCCGTTGTTGTGGGCAGGCGATGCCGCATGGACGTGACCGTTCGAGCATCCCGATTATATAGACGTCGCCCACACCCGGTATGCGGGCAACCGCATACGCGACGGCAAACGGACTCGCCTCTGGCGGGTCCGTTTGTTTTTCCCAGCTAAGGCGTTGCGGGTGCACCGTCGCGGGCGCTCGAAACTGCCTCCCCCGTGATCGATTCATCCATTCGGACGCGTATCGTCGCGTCGATCTTGGCGCTTGCCCTACTCGCCTCGGCTCTGGTCGCGGTCTTTCGCATCCGTGAGGAAGCGAACGCGCACCGGGTCGAGCTGGCGATGGACTACAACGATTTCATCGATTTGGCGCGATCGTACAATTACAATCCCTCGGCGTTTTTGATCGCGCTCCGGCGGGCCGGGCTCACGTCGCTCGCTCTCACCGAGGAGCTGGGCGGAAACGTCGGCCAGCAAGGGCACGCCTACGCGACCACCGGTGCGGCGCTGCAAAACCAAGCGCGGCTCTCGGCGCTGAGCGACCCGACGCTCGCCGCCCTCGCGAAGGCGGGCAAGATCGTACCGGATGCGATCTATCTGGCGATCTACGACCGCTCCACGTACGAGCGCTATCGCCAGCAGCTGGCGCTGCACTTCGAGCCGAAAACCGTGCGCGTGCTGCACGCGGCCAAGCCGTGGATTATCGAAGTCCGCACGCAAGTCGACTACTTCAATAACACGGCGCTCGGTATCCCGACCGACGAAATCGCGCTTGCTAAAAAGTTACACTTGCTGGTGATTCCGCGCCTGCAGAACGACGAGCGATTCGACCAGCCGCAGATGGAACGCGCGCTCGGCGACGTTTTGAAACAGGACCGCCTCGTATCGACCGTCATTTTCTTCGGGTTGCGCAATCAGGTCTTCGGTTACCCCGACCACTTGCCGCAGGCCGCCGCGCTGTTCAAAGAGCACGGGCCGACATCGTCGCAGCCGTTCAATTTCGGCATGATCGAGACGTACGATCCGGGCCAGGTGCAAAAGGGCAACACGACGCTGGCACGACTGATTCCCGGACAGACGGTGCGCGTGCAAGCGATCGCCAAAGCCGAGCTCGACAAAATTCGGCTCGACGAAGTGGTGGCGCGGTTCGTGCTGGGAGTACGAGAACGGAACGTGCGCGTCGTATATCTACGGCCGTGGGCGCACCAAGACGGA
>Ga0307373_10000627_pt1 | contig 68164 bp, 62 predicted proteins | sample OX2MG_FD_202534 | JGI IMG/M metagenome (GOLD analysis project Ga0307373, IMG submission 202534) | Soil microbial communities from Risofladan, Vaasa, Finland - OX-2 | ecosystem: Environmental > Terrestrial > Soil > Coastal area > Acid sulfate soil | place: Finland: Risofladan, Vaasa | collected... | reverse complement strand
TGTGGCCCGCTACAAGGGCCGAGTCGGCCAGCGCATCCAGTCGGCCACCCTCATCGCCGACGCCCAGCACTCCTGGCTGGACGCCTTGTCCTCAGCCGGTGCTCTCCTCGGCCTGGTGGGGGTGGCCTCCGGCCTGCGCTGGGCGGACGCCGTGGCCGGGCTGGTGGTCACCGCCTTCATATGCCACGTCGGCTACGAGGTGACCGGAGACCTGCTGGGTCACCTCATGGATGGGGTGGACCCGGACGTGGTCAGCTCCGCCATTTCCGCCGCCGAGGCGGTGCCTGGTGTCGACCACGCCCATGCCCGGGCCCGGTGGATGGGCCGATCGCTCCTGGTGGAAGTCGAGGGCTTCATGGACCCGAGTACACCCCTGGCCAGCGGCCAGGACCTGGGTGCGGCGATCGAAGCCGCAGTCGTCGAAGCCGTTCCCGAGGCCAGGGCCGTGCAGTGGATACCCCGGGCCCTCGTTAGGAATGGGGCGGGGTAACCCGCGCCGGCGCGCCGCCCCCGTCATTCTGTGCTACCCGTGGGCGGCCTTACGCGGGAGTAAACCGTCGGTCTGCGCTACTTGCTCCGGACCCAGAACCAGCTGGTGTCGACCGAACAAACCGGAGTTCTTGAGCGGTGACGACGGGAATAGCGGGCAGGCGGCCGACCACCATGAACTGACATCGGCCGGATGGCCAGGAGTCGAACCGCGGGTGAGAGGCTGAGACATGCATTTGGTAGTCGAACTCCTCAGCATGCTGGCCGGCGTCGGCCTCATCATCTTCGGGGCGGAGACGTTTGCCGAGAATCTCTCGGCGGCTTCGGCCCGTCTCAAGGTCACCACCTTCGCCCTGGCCGTGCTCCTGGCCGGGGCCGAGCCCGAGGAGCTGGCCACCACGGTCACCGCCTCGCTACGCCATTCCGCCAGCATCGCCTACGGCGATGTCATCGGCGCCAACATCGCCATGTGCCTGGTGGCCCTCGGCGTCGGGGCGGTGATCGCGCCGCTGCCCTTTGGCGGCTCGGCCCTGCGCTACGGCCTCCTGGGCCTGCCTCTCGGGGCGGTGGCCGCCGGTCTGGCCTGGCGAGGTCACCTGGCCCGCTGGGAGGGAGGACTCCTGGTGGGCCTCTACGTCGCCTACGTGGCCGCCATCTGGATAACCGAACGACGGCCCCCGGCGCTCGGGGAGGCGGCCGAGCTGGACGAGGCCGTCGAGCGTCTAGGAGAGGGCCGATCTCCAACTCGCCTGGGCCGGGAGATGACACTCGTCCTCCTGGGGGTGGCGGCCACCATCGGTGGGGCCGTCCTGCTGGTCGACGGAGCCAGGGGCCTCACCCACGTCGAGTCGACCCAGACCAAGGTGGGCCTGATCCTGGTCGGCTTCGCCACCGCCTTCGAGTTGGTCGTGCTGGCCTGGTCGTCGGCCCGGCGGGGCATCAGTGAGGTGGTGGTGGCCGGGGTGGTGGGCTCCTTTGCTTACAACGTGACCATGTCACTCGGCGCCGGCGCTCTGGCCCGGCCGCTGCGGATAAGCAATGCCAATCAGCTTCACGGGCCCTGGGTGGCCATGGTCGCCTGTCTGGCGGGTGTTCTGGCCCTGGCGGGGATCATGCGCCGCCTTCGCCGTTCCGTCGGCGGGGCCCTTCTCATTGCTTATCCGCTGGTGGCGTGGCTGGTCCTTGGTTGAGAGACGACCGGGCCAACCGGGTGCCTGGTGGACGCGTCCAGCAGTCTCCGGGCGACGAGACCGACCCCCCTGGTCAGTCTGTCTTTAGGTGTCACATCGCGAACCCTCGGACCGCCGCGCTAGCCGTCGATGTAGGGCATCGCCTTGCCCGCTATCGATCACGGGACCTGGAACGCAAACTGCTCGTTATCTCGAAGGTTAGCGAGCGCGCTTGCTGGGCCTCAGAGGTCGCCTCTCTCGCGGAGACAGCCGAATAGGCTGGTCAGCTGATATAGCGGGGAGCTGACCGTGTAGCGGGAGATGCCCCAGCGGCGGCGGTTGAACGGTGCCACCAAAACGCCGGTCACCGGCGAGGTTGTCACCGCAGCTGGAGGGACGGCCACCGGGAGGCGCCCGGCCCGCCGCACCACGTCTTAGTGCTGGGGAGGAGCATTCAGGGCCCCTTCTGCCAGACCACGAGCCTGGCTCCCTTCGAAGCGGCCCAGTGGGTCTGGGCGATGTCCCGGCTCAGGTCCTCGGTGAGGTCCCGCCTCGCGTTCATGCCCCGGGCCCGGGCAAACCGGGCTGGATGGCGGCCACCGTCACGGTCGGAAGGTCCGCGTGGAACATGAGGAGGCTCGCACCCACCCATGCGCTGACGGCCACGGCACAGAAGATCCCCGAAACCGTCATGACCCGCCTGGAGATCAGCCGGGTCCCCCGGGGTCGCCAGCGCTCTAGGACCACGAGCACGCCGAGGCCGATGGTCCAGTTCACGACCAGGATGAGCAGGTTCAGCGCGTTGACGCTCAGAACACTCGGCGCCCTTTTCGCCACTGTTCCCCACGTCTGAAGCGCCCGAGCGGGCCGGCGCCGTTGAGCAGCCGGTAGCGCTTCAGGTTTGTTCACCGAACGGCCACCCAGCCCACATTTCTCGGTAAGACCGCATCGTTACGCTCCCGGATCTCCACCGAAGGGCGGTGGGTGAACTTCGGAGGCCTCTCGTGGTCAAACTCTTCCCCGCCGGTCTGGGCGGCGGACGATTCGGTGGAGTGGCTCTGGCCGTGGCTACCACCGCTTCGGCCGTTGGGTTGGCGGCCTGCGGCGGCAGCACCACCAAGGCCGCTTCGGCCGCCAGCACGGCCACGCCGGTCCCCTTGGTGGTCTACTCGGCCCAGGGTTACGACAGCGCCGAGACCAAGGCCTTCCAGGCCGCCACCGGCATCCCGGTCAAGTTGGATGACAACTCCACCGGTCCGCTGCTGACCCAGATCGAGGCGTCCAAGAACAACCCCAACTGGGGCCTGCTGTGGGTGGACGGCGCCACCGCCTTCGCCAGCCTGGACCAGCAAGGTCTCCTGCTCAAGGGCTGGGAGCCGAGCGTCTCCTGGAACGACCTGGGCACCCAGTCGGTGCCCAAGGACCAGAGCTACGTGCCCACCGGGGTGACCCTGATGGCGGCCATGGCCTACGACGCCAGCAAGCTGGCCAATCCGCCCACGGCATGGTCCCAGCTGACCCAGCCCCAATGGAAGGGGGCGGTGGGGATGAACGATCCGTCCCAGTCCGGGCCCACCTATCCCTTTATCGCCGGGATGATGAACAGTCTGGGAGGGGTGTCCCAGGGTGAGGCGTACTTCACCGCTCTCAAGGCCAACGGGCTGGTCGTCCATGCCACCAACGGCCCGACCCTCCAGGCTCTCACCAGTGGTGAGATCAAGCTGGCCCTGGTGCAGAGCTCGGCCGGCATCGGCGCCGAGTCCACCGACTCCTCCCTCAAGGTCGCCTACCTGAACCCCGTGACCCTGTTGCCTTCGGCCATCGGCATCGACTCCAAGGCGTCACCCCAGGTGCAGGCCGAGGCCAAGCGCTTCGTGGAGTTCGTCATGTCGGCGGCGGGCCAGCACGTCATGCAGACCGGGGACCCGACGGGCGACTCCCTCTACTACCCGGTTCTGTCCGGGGTGAGCCCGTTGTCCGCCCTGCCGTCCCTGGCGGGAGTCAAGACCCAGACCATCAACCCCTACACGTGGGGGGCCCGGGAGGCGCAGGTCAACAGCTGGTTCGACAGCAACATCGTTCAGTGACACGGCGGTGAGGGTTTGATCAGCAGCCCGGTGTGGAGCCGCTTTACTGAGCGGCTCACCCGGGCCGGCCGGCCGCTGTTCTGGATGATCGTGACCGGGGCCATCCTGGCCCCGTGCGCCTGTTTCATGGCCCTGGCCATCTCCCCCCACCTGTTCGGCCAAGGCCCGCAGTGGTTCACTCTCCAGTACCTCCGGGGCGTTTTCACCGGCGGGATCGCCCGCGCCCTGGCCGACTCCATGTGGGTGAGCGCCGCCGCCGCCGTCATGGGAGCGGCTATCGGGTTCCCCATCGCCTGGCTGGTCTGTCGGACCGCCGTGCCGGGCCGTCGGGCCATCCGGGGTGGCATGTGGCTGGTCCTTCTCCTGCCGTCCTGGCTCCCGGCCCTGGGCTGGGTCAGGCTGGTCCAACCCGGGGGGGTCATGTACCGGGTGGGTCTCAACCTGCCGGTGGTCACCCACCTGATCCTGGGTCCCTTCGGGGTCGTCCTGTTGCTGGGGCTGCGCTGTGTTCCGTTCGCCTTCCTGGCCGTGTCGGCCGCCCTCGGCGGGCTGGGCCAGGAGTTCGAAGACGCGGCCCGGGTCCACGGCGCCGGCCGGGTCGCTACGGCGCGGGTCATCGCCCACATCCTGGCCCCGGCCATCTGGTCGGCTCTGGCCATCGGCTTTGCCGAGTCGGTGAGTGACTTCGGGGTGGCCGCCACCCTGGCCTACAGCGCGCATTTCCCCCTGGCTACCTATCAGTTGTATTCGGCCATCGATAACTTCCCACCCAGCTTCCCCGCCGCCGCCGCCATGGGCTGGTTGCTGGTGGGGTCGGTGGCCATACCGCTGGCCCTGCAAGCCAAGGCGCTGCGGGGCCGCTCCTACGCCGTGCTTTCCGGTCGGACCCGTCCGCTCAACCCGGTGGTCCTGTCCCGGCGGGCCACGTCCCTCGTTCTGGCCGGAGTCGGCGCCTTCGCCCTGGTCGCCCTCGGGATCCCCGGCTTCGGGGCGGTGAGCGGATCGCTGTTGGCGGACTTCGGGTCCTCCTTCCAGGTCAGCTTCGCCAACTACCAGGCCATCCTCCACAACCCGACCCTCATCGGGCCCATCGACCGTTCGCTGGTATACGGCATCATCGCCGCCACGGTGACAGTGGTGGCCGGTTTCGTGGCCGCCCGGCTGCTGGCTCGCACCCGGACCAAGGCCACCCGGTTCCTCGACCTCTTGCTGCTGGCGGCGGTGGCCTTGCCCAGCGTGGTCTTCGCCGCCGGCTACATCTTCGCCTACAACCTTCCGGTCATGTCCAAGATCGGCATCAATCTCTACCAGACCACCACGCTCCTGGTGGTGGCTTACATCGCCTCCAGCCTGCCCACCAACGCTCGAGTCCTGTTCGGTTCGGTGTCCCAACTGCAGCCGTCCTTGCACGACGCCGCCCGCACCCACGGCAGCGGTCCGGTGCGGGCCTGGGGCCGGGGCGTGCTGCCGGCCATCTCCCGACCGCTGGTCATGGCCTGGCTGTTGACCTTCTGCGCCGTGTTCCTAGAACTGCCGATCTCCCAGCTGCTCTACGCCCCGTCGTCCCCACCCGTCTCGGTGGCCATTCAGGGCAACCTGGGCAACTACCACTACGGCATCGGTATCGCCCAGGCCGTGGTGTCGGTGCTACTGGCCTTGGTGGCCGTCGGGATCGCGCTCGGCGCCTACCGCCTGCTGGCCCCGGCCGGCTGGCGGAGGATCGGAGCGTTGGCCCGTGGGTGAATCGGTGACCCTGACCGGGGTGACCAAGATCTTCCCCAACGGAGCCGTGGCTCTGCATGAGGTCGGCTTCGAGGCGCCGGCGGGTTCCTTCGTCGTCCTGCTCGGCCCCTCCGGGTCGGGCAAGACCACCCTGGTGCGCATCCTGGCCGGCATCGAGCGGCTGAGCTCCGGTTCGATAAGAGTCGGAGAGCGGGTGGTGGCGGACCGACGCCTGCACCTGGTGCCGGAGCGGCGCGGTCTGTCGATGGTGTTCCAGGACTACGCCCTGTGGCCGCATCTCACCGCCGCCGACAACGTCGCCTTCGCCCTGCGTCGCTTCGGACTTGGTCCCGCCGAGCGGCGCCGGCGGGCCGCGGCCATGCTCGAGCGCGTCGGGCTGGGCGCTCTCGGTGCCCGCTACCCGGGCGAACTATCGGGTGGTGAGCAGCAGCGGGTCGCCCTGGCCCGGGCCCTGGTCGGGGACACGGGACTCATCCTCTGTGACGAGCCCCTGTCGAATCTGGACGCCGACCTGCGGGACCGCATGCGGGTGGAGATCTCCGCCCTGGTGCGTGAGGTCGGCGCCACCGCCGTCTACATAACCCACGATCAGTCCGAGGCCTTTGCCCTGGCTGACCGCATCGGGGTCCTGGACCGCGGCCGCCTGGTCCAGTGGGGCCCGCCCGAGGAGGTCTACGCCAGTCCGGCCACCCCGTTTGTGGCTCGCTTCACCGGCACCGCCGGGGAGCTGCCGGTGCGCCGGCTCGGCGCCGGCGGCGCCCGCACCGGGGACCTGGTCGAGGTGGAGCCCACCGGTTTGGCCTGGTCCCGGCCGCTGCTGGCCCGGGCCGGGGACAGCCCGAGTGGGGCGGGTGGGGTGCTGCTCGTCCGGCCCGCCGCCATCAGGCTGGTCGAGCCCTGGGGAGAGGCGTGTCACCTGGTCGGTACGGTGGCCGACGTCGCCTTCCGGGGCCGGGGCTACGAATTGGCCATCGACCTGGACGGCGGGGGGCGGATAACTAACGCCTTCTCGGCGGAGCGGGTGGCCCGAGGCGAGATAGTGGGCCTGGCCCTGGACGCCAGTGGATGTGTCGTGTTCAGCTCATCGCTGGACCAGGCCGAGGCGGGCCTCGATGGCGGCCACCCGGGCCAACAGGTCCTGCAGGACGGCCTCGGTCGAGCGGGCCCGGTCGGCCTGGCGGCTGAGGCGGGCCGAGCGCAGGCAGCGTTCCAGGACCTCGTCCAGTTGGACCCGGCGCTCGGGGCCGTTGACTCCGGCCACCATCCGGGAGCGGATCTGGCCCGATCGGTACCAGGAGCATAGCTAGACCTGTCACGAAGCCTGGCCCGCAGGCCGTGTAGGAATGGCCTGGAAGCGCGGCGCCAGAGGGGCCCGCCGACCGGTGCCAGACAGCGCCTGCGCAACGCTTACGAACGGTGTTCCTGTGCATCGAGCCAGCGACGGGCTGCCTCAGCCAGATCCTCGGCCAGGTCTCCCGGAGGGCCGATCGTAATGGGCGTCGTGGCCGCATCCAGTGGCTCATTGGTGGACACCGCGGCCGGCGTGGACTCAGTGGGCCAGGCCGTTTCCCACCGCTCGTGGACCGGCCAGGGCCAGAACTCCTCGTCGGGCAACCACAGTTCGAACCCGACCATCTCGACGGGAAATCCGGCGCCGAGGACCCGGGCGAGCCATCGGCAGATCCGGTGGAGAGGCCGGGCCTTCATCGGATGGCCGCTTCCGCTAGATACCTGCCTGCCGGTCGAACCAGCGCGTTCATGAATCAGATGATCGCGATATAGCCTTGCCCTCGGCTGTCTGAAAGGCGAACTCACGGTGACCTGACCGTTACAACTTGTGGGTGGTGGCGGACCAGGGGCATCACGACCGACCACGACTCGTCCTGAGCTGGGGACGCGCATCGCTGCTTGAACCAGCACGAGGGGTGACCGGCGCTTATCGAGAGCCACCTGGAGCCAGCTTCACCCGGCTCGAAGCCAACCTTTCCCTTACCCCTACTGCTCGAATACCCCTGTTGCTCGAACCACGGCAGTCGGCCGGAGCATCGGCGACGGCAAATGTCGGATCTACTCGGAACGATCGTCCGTGCGAACGACCTAGGCGAAAGGTCGGGTCAACTCCGTCTCGGGGGAGGCCCGATGCGCCCCCCACGGCACGAGAGTGGTTCGGGCTTCACGGATGGCGTAATAGACGAGGACGTAGGCGGCGGCGGGATCGGCCCACCACCACCCGAGGGCGGCGTTGAGGACCAGGCCGGCGAGGACGGCCACGGCCAGGATGCCGTCAACGGCGGTCACCCTGCCCTCGGTCTGCAGGACCGGGTTGTCCAGAGCCCGGCCGGTGATGGCCTTGCCCCTGGACAGGCCGAACATGGCGACGGCGGTCAGAGCGGTCCAGGCGATGCCGAGATAGCTGGGTCCGGGTCTGTCACCCAGCGCCAGAACGAGACTGCTCTGAGCGGCCAGGTAGGCGGCCAGCAGGACGAAGGCGACGCCGATGAGGCGCAGGGCCCGGCCTTGGCGGGCGTGGTGGGCGTCGGCCAACTCCCACAGCACCACGGTAGAGGCGCCGATCTCGATGAGGCTGTCGGGTCCGAAGCCACCGAGGGCCACCGAGCCGGCGCCGATGGCCGCTACCGCCAGAACTACAAGACCGACGACGTTCCAGGCCAGAGTGGCGACCTCGAGGCGCCGTCCTCGCTGGAGGAGCCGCGCCCGTTCCGTCATGACCCGGAACTGGGGGGGAAGGGGTGGTCGGTTGAGATGACCATCGCCACCGAATCCGTTCTTGTGCGCCTGTCCCCGGGGCCGGGTCCCAGTTAAGGGGCCCCCGGTGAGTCTTCGAGCAGCACCCGGCGCAGACCAACGGCGGCGTCGGTGACGCCGAGGCGGCGGGCATAACCCTCGAAGGAGCCGTAGCGCTGGGCGACGCCCTCGACCAAGCCTTCCATGATCGAGGCGTCGGCCGCCGACAGGGCAGCCAGGCGACCGGGTGTGAGCTGGTCGGGTGCTACCTCCCGCATGCGTTCGACCACCGCCCTCATGGCCGGTTCGCTCTGGGCGTAGTCGGCGGCGATGTCGGCGGCGTCGACGCCGAGCAGTCCCAGCACCACTGCGGCCAGGACACCCGTCCGATCCTTGCCGACCGCACAGTGGAACACGGCCGGGTACGAACTCGCCTGACAGAGGATCTCCAGGGCCTGCCGGTAGGACTCGGCGCCGTACTCGAGCATGTCCAGGTAGTGGGCGGTGACGAACTTCGGATCCACCCAGGCCGTGTAGCTGTCGGGGTCCGGGAGAAGGTCGATTACGGGGAAGTGGTGGTGTGCAAGGACCGATGCGGGTCGTCTACCGGGTAGCCGCTCGACCTCGTCGGCGCTTCGGAGATCGATGACGGTGGCGATGCCGATGTCACCCAAAACCTCCAGGTCGGCGTCGGTGAGCCGGTGCAGGCCGTCGGCACGGAAGAGCCGCTGCCAGCCGACCTGGCCACCGCCGCCCGCTGCGTAGCCACCGAGGTCCCGGAAGTTGAAACAGCCCTCCAGCTCGAGCCATCTGGTCACCTGCGCCGAGCCCGGCACCGAAGAGGTCATGCTGGAGATGCTCGCGGCTGGCGGTGGCCCGGAAGTGTCAGGACGGCAAACGGGGGATGACCGCCCGGATACAAGTGGGCGAAGAGGACCGGCTGGCGCGACGTCCAGGTTCGGGAAGACGCGGTCGCCGATGATCCTCGATCTGAGCGGCTTGAGGTTGGCGAGGCGGTCTCGGCTAGGTCGACCCGGCCCGCTAGGAGATGAGCTCTAGCTTCCGATCCGCGGGGCGAGCACAGAGGGCCTGACCCGCCTCGCCCCAGTCGCTGTTCGGGCGGTGCCGGGCGCGGGCCTCGAGCCGATGGCGGACCTCGTCGAGGCTCATTTGGTCGATCGCCGTGTCGGCCGCACAGTTCGGTAGCCCAATGCCCGGTTCCGTGGGGCGCAGCTGTTCAACCTCCTGGAGCGACGACAGGCCGCGGGCCCCGGGGGGAGATGGGGGGCTGGCGGTTGGCCAAGACGGCCAACCGCAGCGTGGTGGGGATAGTGAACGAGTTCGCCTTCCTTGGGGACGTGTACTCAGAAGGTCCGCGGCCACCGTCGCTGCTGGGGCTCTCGTTGCGTCTGGGCGAGACACCATGTGGGCCCCTTTACTGGCGACACGGCAGCCCGGACAGGGAGCTCTTGCCCTCCTGTCCCGGCTTCGCGATGTGTCCTGAGCCGGGACGTCAGTGGCACCGGTGTCGCGGGAGCACGCTGACCCTTTGCGCGGCCGCGCAAGGGGTCGGGCTCACACTGGGCTCACATTGGGCTCACGGAATGTTGCGGACAGGGCACTACGGGCGGATACAAGGCGAACAGGTGTTCAGGCTGAAGTCCTGCTCAGGGGCACTGCCCATCACGAATCAACACCCGACGGACGGCCCCGAGCTACATGACGCGCAAGGGGTCAGAGGTTCGAGTCCTCTACGGCCCACCAAAGAAAGTCCAGGTCAGCGGGGGTGCGGCGCTTCCTTAGGCTCGGTGGTTCCGGGACTGGGAGCTAAACTGGCAGCTCAGGTACTGGGTCACTTGGCCAGACGGTCGAGCAACTCCTTATCCCGCTCCAGAAGGCGCTTGGCCCGGGCCGTGAAGTCCTTGTCGGCGCGGACCTTCTCGATCTCGGCGGCCAGTGAGTCGACGATCAGGGCGTTGACGCTGACACCCTTAACTCGGGCTACGGCTTCGGCCTCATCGGCCAGCTCGTCTGGCAGTCGGACGGTGGTCTGCTTGGCCACGCCTAATGATATCACGATGTCGTGAGGTTCCGCCAACCCCTCCCGGGACCGACCGCGAAAGGTCACCTCGAGTGTCCCGGGATGACGGCCTGACACGGACCGCCGGGGGTGTCACGCATTCGGCGGCTCAGTGCGACATGGGCGGCGGGTCGAAGAGGGCCAGCTCAGCGGCGTCGGGCGGTTGGAACAGGCGTACCCATTCGTCAAGGTCGGCTCGGCGGATGGGGCGGCTATCCCAGGGCGGCTCCGGGTTCCGGGCTTCGATGCGCCGCCAGAGTTCCTCGGCAGGCACGTCGAGGTAATGCAACTCGACGCCCACACCGAGCTCCCGAGCCGCGTCTCGCATCTCGTCGCGTTCGATCCGCGCCCAGAGTCCGAAATCAAGGACGACGGTCAGTCCGAGGCGCAGGATCTCTTGGGCAAGTCGCCAGAGCTGCTGTTCGACTCTTTCCCGGGTCGTCTCGTCCCAAGGGGTGGAGCCTAGAGCCCAGAGCCATTCATCTTTCGTGAGGCGCACGGCCTTGTGCTCGGCGGCGAGCTGAGCTGCGCGCGTGGTCTTACCCGCCCCGGGCAAGCCGCAGGTGAGAATCAGTAGGGGCTTAGTCACGGTCTCCCAATCCAGCAGCTCCTTGACCAAACTGTGCCACTACCCGCCGCCCGAGGGGGCGCGTTCAAAACGGCGGTCCACCTTCATCCACTATCGGGTGAAGCGCTGAGGGAGCGACCCCTGCTTGGGTACCTGTCCCCGAACTCCACCGGCCGATGATCGTCCGAGCGGCTTCAGAACGCCAGGTATGCCGGCTGACATTGGGAACGCTCGGGTCACGCGGAAATCGCTGGCGACCCAGAGAGCCAATGGGATCGCCGATTGTCAACAAGACCATGGTGAGAAGTCATCGGGGTTGGGACGATAGAACGCCCGGTGCTTTCTCGGGAGTGATGCCTTCACTTTCCGGTAGCGACTCCGGGTCGTGTCCAAGGCCCGGATCAGTCCCGGACTCAAGAAATCAGGGCTGGCGAGTCCAGGCATGTCAGCTTGTCTGGATTGTTGACCGTCCATATGGCTGAGACGATCCCGTTAGTCACATCGAAGGCCACGGCGCCGTTCTGATCGCCGGCCGGATGGCGCAGCAAGAATCCCGCCGCGGCGTTGACGAGGACAGGTTCGACTCTGACACCGGGCGACAGCCGCTTGGGACCTCCGTCGGCGACCAGCACCACATCTCCGGACAGACGGGCCATGGCGGCACCAGTGTCCCCGCTGGCAACTGCTAGAAGGAGCCGATCGGCAACGACCCGGTCGGCGGGGCTCGGTCGGGATGGCTTGGCCTGGCGGATCCGAGTTCTGGCCCGAGACTCGATCTGGCGGCAGGCCGCTGGGCTGTTGCCGATCGCGGCGGAGACATCGCTTGATGGGTAGCCGAAGGCGCCGGTGAGCAGGAACCCGACTCGCGAGATCGGGTCGAGAACTTCGAGCATGGCACAGAAGCCCGACGGTGAGGTTCTCTGCTGCTTCGGCGGCCTCCTCCGGGCCGGGTGAGGTGAGTATCGGCTCGGGAAGCCACGGATCCACGTTGGTCTCCCGGCGCCATCGCGCTTCTCGACGGGCCGACGGCCAGCCCGGTGGAGGCCGGTGAGCTTCGACATTGCCACCGGGGAGCTCAGCCCCCGGCCGGGTCGCTGTCTGCTACGGGCGGCTTACCTCCTTCTGATAGTAAGGATGACCGGTTCGTTGCTTCAGTGAGCCGGCGGGTGCCGGTGGAGCCATCCCGACCCCGTCCGGCCCGCAGGGTTCATGATGGAGGTGAAATGGGTCAGCAGGCCATCGTTCGCACGGTCGTCGTGGACGACTCGGTCGACATTCGCCTGATGCTCCGCCTGCTGCTGGGCCGTGACGCCCGCTTCGAGATCGTGGGAGAGGCCGCCAACGGCCGAGAAGCGGTGGAGCTCTGCGAGCGGGTGCACCCGGATCTGGTGATCCTCGACCGCCAGATGCCCGTTATGGGAGGACTCGAGGCGATACCCCTGATCCGTGACCGCTGGCCCGGGGCCCAGATCGTGCTGTACACCGCCGCGGCTGAACCGGACACCGAGGAGGCAGCTGCGGCCGCCGGCGCCCTGGGCGTGTTGCACAAGCAGAGCGCAGCCATGGACGTGGCCGGTGACCTCACTCGCCTTCTGGCCCGCCGTGGCGGCCCGGGACCGGAGACGGCGGGGGACGTGGAGGTTCGGCTCGGGCCCGTGCCCTCGGCAGCCGCCCGGGCCTGGGTCGCCAACACCAGGCAGATCCTGGGGGCGCTCCAGCTGAGGCCCGATGCGATCGGCGGGCCCATCACCGAGCCGGTGATGGCCATGTTCGGGCGTTTCCTCGACGCCTGGGAGACGGTGGCCCAGGACACCGATGTCTTCTTCTGGACCGGTCGGGCGGACCCCCAGGACGTGCAAAAGGTGGTGGAGGAGTGGGCCCGCATCGACTCCATCGATGATGCCACCCTGGCTGCCTTAGGCTGTGACTGGACCCCGCCCGAGGGCCAGGCCTTCTTTGCCGCCCTAGCCGCCGCGGTGGTTGACGCGCTAGCCGATCACGAGGAGACCCGCCGGCTGGCTGAGCGGCTCGGAGGAGACTGGGCCAGTTCCAACTGAAACTGTCGCCCTCAGCAGGAGCGCCCGGGGAGGCTATGACCAGTAGTGAGGCGGACAGGGCAAAACTTGGCACGGATCGCGGTAGCATGGACGCTCTAAGGAGTAGCGTCGCGGTCAGGGCGACCTGTCGAGGTTGCGCCAGGTGGAGTCCAATGGGCCGAGTCCGACGGCAGGCCGGGGACGCCGGAGCGATCCAGGCTTCAGGGGGCCCAGCATGACGCCTGGATCTGTCGGCGCTGCCGACCGGAGGGACGCGGCCGCCATCAATCGGGATGCCGCCGCTGACGCCCGGGACGCCGCTATCGAGGTGACCGAGCTGGTCAGCCAGGCCGCCGGGCATCGGAGCTTCGCCGCCCGGGACCGTGACTCGGCGGTCCTCGATCGAGAAGCCGCCAGCGAGCGCGACTCGGCTGAGATCGCGCACGACATCGCCGCGGCAGACCGTGATCTGATTGCGGCGCGGCTCGAGGCGATTGTGCTGTCCGCCGGCGAGGGTGCCGCGGCTGAACTCGACGCCCAGGCCGCCATCCTCCTCGACGTGGCCACGGCCATGCGAACCGTTGCCGCCGGCATCCGAGGCTTCGCCTACCTCGGGCACGAGGGCGGGACGGCGGCGGCAGGCCGGGCGCTGGCCGCCCAGGGTCGGGCTGTCTCGGCCACCTTTCGGGCCGCGGCCGCCCTCAACGCGGAGGCGGCCACAGCGCGGGATGACGCCGCCGAAGCCCGCGATGCCATCTCCGCCACTACCGATGCCATTCCGCAGGCAGCCGAGAACAGGCTGTTGGCCGCCTCGGATCGAGCTGCAGCCGCCCTCGACCGCCACAGCGCCGCCCTCGATCGTCTCGATGCCTCAGACACCCTGCAGATCGCCTATCACGACAGCCTCACCGGTGCCCTGGTGCGCAGCGCAGGACGCGAACAGCTCAACCAGTGCGTCGAGCGAGCTCACCGGGCCTGCGAGTCCCTGATCGTGGCCTACGTCGATGTCGACCACCTGAAGAACGTCAACGACGCTCGTGGACACGCGGCAGGCGACCAGCTCCTCCGCCAGGTCGCCCGGTGCCTACGCAACGGTCTGAGGTCATACGATGTCATCGTCCGATACGGAGGTGACGAGTTCGTATGCGGCCTGCCGGGTGCCCTGGCCGAAGACACCCGAAGGCGTCTTGGCGAAGTCCTCTCGACCCTGGCCGAGCTCGGCGAAGGCGCATCGCTCAGCTTCGGGCTGGCCGAACTCCGAGCCAACGAAACCCTGGACCAAGTGCTCGCCCGCGCCGACCGCCAGATGTACGAAGATCGTGCCGAACAGCGCGGCTGTGCCCGGGACCAGTCTGCCCTACCCCCGGGGCCCGCACCCTGATCTGACCTCCGGGGCTGGAGGACTTGGCCCGGTTGCTTCGACAGTCTCCCGGGTTGCCCCACCCGTGACTACGAATTTGTCTCCTCCGATCCGGGCGACCACGTCGCCTGAGCGAACGACCCCGCAGACGCGTTCACCCACCGGCCTAGACCGGGCCGTTTGGCCCTGGCCCTTCCGAAACCGATGGCGTTAGACTCCGGTTGTAGACACCGCCCCGGACCCGGGCGAGTGGCCAGGCCGAGCCATTAGGCGGGATCGAGGTGCTTGTGTATGGCGCCCATCGAAGGAAGCTCAACGACCTTCTGAGCGAGTTCGCTAGCACCATGCTGACCGACTTTCCCATCCAGTCGATCCTTGACCGACTGGTCGGAAGGATCGTGGATGTGATGCCGGTCACCAGTGCCGGGGTGACTCTCATTACCGCCGGCGCCGACCCCCGATACGTGTCCGCATCCGATGCCGCAGCTCTGAGGTTCGAGAAGTTGCAGACCCGCCTGGGTGAGGGACCCTGGCTCGAGGCATGGCAGACCGGGACTGCTGAGGCCGTGGCCGCCGCCTATCTCCTTAACGCACAAGCCCGTGCCGATCTGCAGCAGGCGTCGGACCGTTCCCTGCACAGCGCCATGCACGATCCTCTGACGCGCCTTCCGAACCGGACTCTGTTCACGAGCAGACTCGAGCATGCGATCGACCGTCGCCGTCGCTCGGGAGGCACCATGGCGGTGTGCTTCCTTGATCTGGATCGATTCAAGGAGGTCAATGACTCATGCGGTCACGCCGTCGGTGACGAGCTTCTGGTCGCCTTTGCCGGGCGCGTGGCGAAGGAGCTCCGGCTGGGTGACACTCTGGCCCGCATGTACGGCGACGAATTCCTCCTGCTGCTGGAGGAGTTGACAGACTGCTCTGAGGCTGACGCCATAGCGCAGCGCATCTCTGACGCGGTGTCGGATCTGTTCATGGTCGGAGGGGCGGAGGTGGTGATCTCGGCCAGTATCGGGATCGCCTGTTCTGACCGCCACCCTCGGCGGCCGAAATCATCCGGGATGCCGACACCGCCATGTACATGTCCAAGCGCCGCGGTGGTGGCCGGCGGAGTTCGGCCGTTCGACTGGCGGCGGTGCTCGACTCTAGCCAGGGGGACCTGGCCGATGAGCTGCAGGGGGCAGCCGGCCGGGGAGAACTACGCCTGGAGTGCCGCCCAATGGCGAAGGTCGTGGACGGCAGGCTGTTCGGGTTCGAGGCGCTGACCGCTTGGTCGCATCCCTCCCGAGGTCTGATCCCTTCCGTGCTCATGCTGAGCGCGGTTGACGGCTCGAGGGTGGCCTCTGAGGTGGTGTCCTGGACTCTCGATCGGGCTTGTTCCGAGTGGCTCGTCTGGGGGCCCGGCCCGGCATCGCCCCGACAGACGCCGCTGGTGTTGGCCGTGAGATTCAGTGCCTACCAGGTGCTGGCGCCTGACTTCCGGGTCTCGGTGCTGAGAGCACTGGAGATAGCGCAGTTCGAGCCCGAACAACTGGTGATCGAGCTGCCCGAAGCTGCACTCGTTCAGGATGAGGACCGGGCCCGGGTGGTCCTGGTCGAGCTCAAGAGAGCCGGCGTCCGGTTCGGCCTCGACGGGTTCGGAGCGGGCAACTTCTCCTTCAACTATCTGAAGCGGTTACCCATCGACCTGGTGAAGGTGGACGAGAGCCTGACGGCGGAGGTGGTTCGGGACCGGGCGGCTGCAGCCGTCTTTTCGGCGGTCGTATCTCTGGCTCACTCCCTCGGAATGAGCACCCTCGCCCAGGGAGTCGATGAGCCGGCTCAACTCGACTGGCTGGCGAAGGAAGGCTGTGACCTATATCAAGGAGCGCTTCTGGCGGGGATGGAACCTTTCCCTGCCACTCCAGCAGACTCGGCCGCGTGACGCCCTTCATCACCGCTGGTGCCGGGTTCCTGGGCGCCGTGCTCTGGTTCGATCTCATGCACGACGTGCAGGTCCGGGGCCGGAGGGAGCCAGAGCTGACCGAGGCGGTGCTGGCCTCCATTGCCGGCTACTACCGGCGGGTCACCACCGAAGCGCGGCCGATGAACCGCTTGGTCGCCCTGGCCATGCTGACGACGGTGGGCACGGTGGCCGCCCAGCTGGCATCCGCTCGCCCCGCTCGTTGGGTGGGGGGACTCTCCATGGGACTGGTCCTGGCGCCGGTCCTTCTGGCCGGAGTACGGACAGTCCCCAATGCCGTCCGATTGGGGCGGCGGGCGATCCCCTGGATGTTCAGAGCCAGCTGGCCCGATCCATCTGGCGCGACCATGTCTTCTGCATCACCGCCATCCTCACCCTCTTGGCTCTCCAGTTGGCGTTCGGTCGTTGAAGACCCAGGAAGCCGGCTCCGGGTCGTCCTGCCATTCCTGCCCGAGGCATTAGGTACTCTCGAACGGCCACAGGGAGAGAACATGACCGACGTGGAAAAGCCGCCGATGCAGGACTGGGCCACCGACTTCGATCACACCCCTCCCGACTATGCCGCCCAGGCTACCGAGATCTGGGACGACCTCCGTGGCCGCTGTCCGGTGGCCGAGCCTTCCCTCCTGCCTGTGGCCGTAGAGGAGTTCCTGCGCTTCTACGCTCCGGTGACCATGGCCCGCATCGTCAAGGAGGAGGTAGAGGTGGGCGGTTGCACCTTCAAGCACGGGACTGGGTCCTGCCTTCCTTCCCGGCCGCCAACCGGAACCCGGAGTCCTGTGATCACGCCGACCACTTCGTCATCGACCGCGTCCGCAACCGCCACTCGGCCTTCGGATTGGGGATCCACCGCTGCCTGGGCTCGAACCTGGCCCGGATGGAGATGACCGTGGCCATCGGTGAGTGGATGCGGGCATTCCCCGATTTCGAGCTGGCCGATGCCGCGGCGGTCCGCTGGTCGACCGGCCAGGTCCGCGGGCCCCGCCAGCTGCCCGTCCGAATTCTCAAGCGAGGTGCCGAGTGAAGATCATCCTGGACAACTCCAAGTGCGAGGGTCACGGGCGCTGCTACGCCCTGGCCCCCGAGCTCTTCGACGCCGATGATGAGGGCTACTCCGTCCTCAAGATCACCGGTGACGTTCCGGCCGGTTCCGAGGAGCACGCCACCCTGGCCTCGGCCAACTGTCCCGAGTTCGCCATAACCGTCGAGGACTGAACGAGGGGATCAGGCCAGGGCGCCGGCGTTTTCGATCTCCAGCGTCGGGGCCGGGTCGGCCGGAGTGAAGCCGAGGACCTGTCCGTAGAAGGCCACCTCGGCCCGGATCACGGTGGTGATGGTGGCCGCCTGGCGGAAGCCGTGCTGCTCCCCGGGGAAGGCGATGTGAGCGAAAGGAAGCCCTTTGGCCCGCAGCGCCTCCGCCATCATCTCGGCCTGGTCCGGGGGGACTACCCGGTCCTCCAGGCCTTGGAAAAGGATGAGCGGGCAGCTCAGGCCGTCGGTGTGATGGATGGGGGAGCGCTCCCGGTAGAGAGCCTCGGCCTCCGGCCACGGACCGATCAGGCCGTCGAGGTAGCGGGATTCGAACTTGTGGGTGTCCCGGGCGAGGGCGCCGGCATCGGCCACCCCGTAGTGGCTCGCCCCCACGGCGAAGACATCTCGGAACGCCAACGCCGCCAGCGTCGTGTAACCCCCGGCGCTGCCTCCTCGTATGGCCAGGCGGTTGCGGTCTACCTCACCTTGGTCGGCCAGCCACAGGGCGGCATTCACACAGTCATCGACGTCCACTACTCCCCATTGGCCCCTCAGCGTCTGGCGATACTCCCGCCCGTAGCCGGTGCTGCCGCCGTAGTCCACGTCCACCACCGCCAGGCCCCGGCTGGTGAAGTACTGGATCACCGGGTCCAGCGCCGTCCCGGCCGCCCCGGTGGGTCCGCCGTGACTCTTGACGATCAGCGGAGGCAGCTCGCCCTCCGGACCGGTGAAGTCGGGATTGTCCGGCGGGTAGTAGAGGGCGTGGGCCGTCCGGCCCCCCGAGGAGGGGAACTCCACCGCCCGGGGCACCGAGATGTACTCGGCCTCGATGGACCGGGGGCGGCTGCGGGCCAGGACCTCCGGTTCAGCGCCATCGGCCCTGGCGCGGACAGCCGGCGCGGTTGGCTCGACGGGGATGCGGACCAGTACTCCTGATTCAGAGGGAGAAGCGGCCAGAACCAGCACCGCAGCATCCGTTCCGAGCAGACCGCCGAAGCTGGTCCACGGGCTGGCGATGGGTCGGGGCCGTCCGTTCTCCAGCACGGCCAGGGTGGTGGCTGCCTTGGCCGACCAGGTGACCACCGGGCGGCCGTCGGTCAGGAAGGTGTAGCTGCGCTGGCCGAAGGCCCAGTCCGGTCCGCCCATTTCCGCTTCCGGGGTGAAGATGGCCTCCCCGTCCGATCCGTCATCGGCGTAGAGGTTCCACCAGCCCGTCCGGTCCGAGAGGTAGAAGAGTCGGCCGGCCGGGTCCCAGCGAGGTTGGCTGATCGACTCCTCCGGCCCCCCGGCCACGCGGCGGTTCGGCCCGACCCCGCCCCCCGGTAGTAGCTGAGCCTCAACGAGGGTGGTGCCGTCCCAGGGCATGTTCGGGTGGTCCCAGGAAAGCCAGCACAGCCGGCTCCCGTCCGGGCTGACCCGGGGGGCGCTGTAGAAGTCGTGGCCTTCGGCCGCCACTTGTGGGCCATGCGATCCGTCGGCCGGGAAGGCGACGACGCGGTTTAGGACCACCCCGTCATCGCTGTGGATCTCCTGGACGGCCACGACGGTCCGGCCGTCGGGAGTGACGCTGAAGTCGGCGTAGCGCTCGGCCTGGGGCGCGGCCGGCTCCGGCGTGATGGTCACCGGCGCCGCCGGTCCCCCGTCCGGCGTCAGAGCGACGAACCAGACCCGCTGGTCGGAGAAATTGGAGAACAGGAGACCTGTCTTGGTCAGGGCTGTGCAGGCTCCGCCGTACTCATGGACCAGGGTCCGGGCCGAAAAGCCGGCCGGCACGAGGTCAGTGAGCGACCCGTCCGGGGCCCTCCGCACCGGAACGACCCGGCCGCCCTCGGTGGGTCTGCTCTCATTCCACACCACTTCCTCGCCCCGGATCAGTGGCTGGCCGAGGCCGACCACCGCCTCCACCAGGCGGTCAGCGGTGATCGGGGAGCGCCAGGAGCCATACGGAGCAGTGACGGGCATCGCCCGATCCTAGGAACCCCGCGATGGGCTCAGGCGCCGACGGCCAGCGGCAGGGCGTCGAGATAGGCGGCGGCGGCGGCCCGACCCCGCTCGATGAGTTGGCGAGAGTGGCTCATGTCGTTGTATCTGAGGGGTCCGGGATCGACCCCTGGGATCACCATGGCCTCGACTCCGGCCGGGAGCCGGGCGATGTCGGCCCCGAACCTGTGGCTGCGGGCGATCGAGAAGGACTGGAGAAGCACGTCCAGGGGACGCTTGGGAGCGGGCCGGGGCCGGCTGAAGTTTCCGACGTGGAAGATGATGAGCCGGGTGGCCCCCATGTCGAGGGCACGGGAGATCGGGACGTTGTTGACCACGCCGCCGTCGATCAACAGCTCTCCGTTGATTTCGACCGGGGGGTAGACCCCAGGCAGGGCGGCGGAGGCGGTCAGGGCCGGCAGTATCTCCCCGGTGGCGAACCAGCGCTCGGTGCCGGTGGCCAGGGAGGTGGCGACGACTTCGAAGGTCACCGGGGATTCCTCGAAGCGCTCGAAGACCAGGGCCTCTTTCATCAGCCCGACTAGGCCGTCGCTGGGGCATATGGAGCGCGAGCGGCGGGTGAGCAGTCGGACGGCGGACAGGCGGCCCGGAGGGAATAGGTGCTCGGTGCGCAGGGCCAGCCAGATCTCCTTGAGCCGCTGGATGCCGGCGGGGGTGGGGTCAGCCGCCACCGCCGCCGCGTTCAGGGCCCCGACCGAGCAACCCACCAGGGCGTCGGGTCGATATCCCCGGTCGATCACGGCCTCGAGCATGCCCACCTGCACGGCGCCGAGGTTGCCGCCGCCGCCGAGCACGAAGACGGTCCGCTGGTCAGGTGCCGCCGGCCGGATGTCATGGATGGTCAAGAACCTCACCTCCTGAAGAGGGGCCTACTTATGACAATGATCCGCGGGGGACCGGTCAGGCCATAGCTCATCCAGGGCATTTGGTGATGCCCCATGTGGGTGGGTGAGCACCCCCCGAGGAGCGGGTCAGCGGGTGCGGGCGCCCACCAGCTGTCCGTGGTCCTCGCCGAAGAGGTAGAAGGCCTGGCCGCCGGCGCCGCGCACTTCGGCGGTGGCGGCGTGGTGCAGGACGGTTCGGCCGGAAGGGGTATCCACATTGACATCCCCGACCGGCTCGAAATGCTCGATCTTGAGGCTCTCGCTACCGACTACCAGCCGGTTGGTCGAGGGCTGATCCGCTGGCTCCAACTCGCACTGCAGCTTGGCCCACATAACGATCCGTCCTCCCGGGTCCCGTGACCCTGCGAAGGATCTTTCGGCACTTCGACCGGAAAACCTGAGAATACGGACCAACCTCGCGATTGACCCAGAACCCCAACCGGGGGCCCGCGCCTGGGACGGGCCCCCGATGGGGAGCAGAGCGTGAAAGGCCGGGTGTTCAGTTGGAGGTGGGGGGCTGGCTGGAGTTGGACGTGGAGGAGGTCCGGGTGTCCGAGGACACCCGGCGGATCAGGAAGGGATTGGCGCCGGGATGGGACTCGTTGGTGCCCAGGTGGATGTAACTGGTCTGGACCCGGCCACTGTCGGCCTTCAGTTCAACTTTGAGGCCGGGCGTACAGGTGGTGGTGAAGTCGACGCCGTCGATTCCTCCGTAGTTGTTGAAGTCGAAGGTCAGGGTGTGTCCGTTGCTGCCCACCGTCACCGAGTCGTTCTTCTCCAGGTCGATCCGCTTGACGTTCCCGAAGGTGCCGGCGGTGCTGATGGTCCCGGTGAAGTCGACGTGATTGGCCTTACCGGGTAGGCGGGGATGAGACACCCGCAGGCCCCAGCCCCCCTTGGTGTAATGCCAGAGGTAGACGCCGTCAGAACCGGCCTTGAAGTTGGCCGGTTCGCCCTGAACGTAAGCCGGCCACTCGGAATCGGAGTTGCAGGACCCACTGCTGGCAGCTCCCGAAGCGTTGCTCGGGGGCGCCGTGTCGGCGAAGGCCGTCGATCCGAAGCCGATGATGGTGGTGGCCGCCAGTGCCGAGGCGGCCAGAGCTTTGATTCGCATTGCTTTCTCCTCTCGGTCCGCCCGGGCCGCTCCCGGGTGGCTGACAGGCAGTGTGGGGCCCACCTGTTGGCCGCCTGAGAGGAAGTTGTGAGGGTTCTGTTAGGCCCGGGCCCGGCTTGGTAACATTTGTGCCAGGCGCCGGCGCTCCGGCTGCGCCTCCCTAGAAGGAATCCCGTGCTCGCGACGCGCCCTGACATCCGCAACCTGGCCATCGTGGCCCATGTCGACCACGGTAAGACGACCCTGGTGGACGCCATGCTGCGCCAGTCAGGGGCCTTCGGCGCCCACGAAGAGCTGGTTGACCGCGTCCTGGATTCCAATGACCTGGAGCGGGAGAAGGGCATCACCATCCTGGCCAAGAACGCCAGCATCCTCCACAGCGGAGTCAGGGTGAACCTGATCGATACCCCCGGCCACGCCGACTTCGGCGGGGAGGTCGAGCGAGGCCTGACCATGGCCGACGGGATCCTGCTCCTGGTGGACGCCAGCGAGGGACCCCTGCCTCAGACCCGCTTCGTCCTCCGCAAGGCGCTGGAGGCCAAGCTGCCGGTGATCCTGGTGGTGAACAAGGTGGACCGTCAGGACGCCCGCATATCCGAGGTGGTCGATGAGGTCTACGAGCTGTTCCTGGACCTCGACGCCGCTGAGGACCAGATCGACTTCCCCATTATCTACAGCAATGGCCGGGCCGGGCGGGCCTGGACCAAGGTCGAGTCCATCGGAGAGACAGGGGACCTTGAGCCGCTCTTCAAGACCATCATGGAGACGATTCCGGCCCCGAGCTACGAGCCCGACCATCCGCTGCAGGCTCTGGTCACCAACCTGGACGCGTCACCGTATGTGGGCCGGTTGGCCCTGTGCCGGATCCTCAACGGCTCCCTGCGCAAGGGCCAGCAGGTGGCCTGGTGCCGGCGGACCGGAGCGGTGGAGACGGTCAAGGTGACCGAGCTCTATATGACCGAGAACCTGGCCCGGGTGTCGGTGGAGAGCGCCGGCCCGGGTGACATCGTGGCCATCGCGGGAATCGCGGAGATAACCATCGGGGAGACGATCGCCGATCCGAGCGACGCCCGACCGCTACCTGTGACCCACGTGGATGAGCCGACGCTGTCCATGGTCGTCGGCGTCAACACCTCACCCCTGGCCGGCCAGGAGGGCAAGAAGCTCACGGCCCGGATGATCAAGGATCGCCTGGATGCGGAGCTGGTCGGAAATGTATCGATAGCGGTGCTGCCTACCGAGCGGCCCGACGCCTGGGAGGTCCAGGGCCGGGGCGAGCTGCAGCTGGCCGTGCTGGTGGAGATGATGCGCCGGGAGGGCTTCGAACTCACGGTAGGCAAGCCCCGCGTCCTCACCCAGCTGGTGAACGGCAAGGTATTGGAGCCGGTCGAGCGGGTGACCATCGACGTACCCGAGGACTACCTCGGTCTGGTGACCCAGCTGGTCGCCCTGCGCAAGGGACGACTGGAGCAGATGGTCAACCACGGCACCGGCTGGGTCCGGATGGAGTACCTGGTGCCGGCCCGGGGTCTCATCGGCTTCCGCACCGAGTTCCTCACCGACACCCGCGGCACCGGCATCCTCCACCACATCTACGACCGTCACGAGCCCTGGTTCGGCCCCCTGCGCACCCGACCCACCGGGAGCCTGGTGGCCGATCGTCGGGGTATGACCACCAGTTATTCGATCATCGGGCTGCAGGAGCGCGGTGTTCTCTTTGTGGGGCCGGGCATTGAGGTCTACGAGGGCATGATCGTGGGAGAGAACGCCCGGTCCGATGACATGGACGTCAACATCACCAAGCCCAAGCAGCTCACCAACCACCGGGCGGCGGCCGCCGAGATCCTCGAGCGGCTGATCCCCCACCAGGAGCTGTCGCTCGAGCAGGCGCTCGAGTTCATATCTGAGGACGAATATGTCGAGGTGACGCCCAAGACGGTCCGCCTGCGCAAGGCCGAACTGGAGCAGGCGACCCGGGGCCGCCGGGCCGCCCAGGCCAAGCGGGCGCGCCTGGCCGCCGCCAACGCCTGAGGCGCGAGCGGGACACGAGGGCCCCGACGCCCGGCCTTTAGGGCGGCGGCAGCTCCCGGCCGGCCAGACGGGCGGCGGCCGCGGCGAGCGCCTCATAGAGGTCACGCTCATCGGCCGGCAGGGCCCGGCGGTGGCGGTCGAGGGTGTCCCAGTCGCCCCGGGAGACCGGTCCGGTCAGAGCTCCGGTTGCCCCGAGGGCAGCCGCGTTTTCGAGGGAGCCGCGGGCCAAAGCTATGAAGGCGTCCGGTGGCAGGCCGAGTTCGGACGCCAACCGGTCGACCTGGCCGAGCAGCGCCACCAGATGGTTGGAGGCGATGGTGGCGGTGGCATGGTAGAGGGCCCTCCTGTCCGCCGGCACGGGCAGCGACCGCCCGCCCAGGGCCGTTACCAACCGCGCGGCAGCCTCGGTGGCGGCGGGGTCTGCTTCGAAGCCGAACCAGACCCCGGACAGAAGGACGTCCGCGCCCCGCTCCTGCGTCAGCGACACCAGGGGGTGGATGGCCGCCCGGCGTTCGTGGGCTCCGAGGATCTCGGTACCGGCGGAACCGGCCAGATGGACGAGGACAGCGGTCGGGTCGGCTTCGATGGCGGCGGCCACAGCGGCGATGTCGGAATCCCTGACGGCCACGATGACATAGTCGGTGCCGTGGGCTGCGCCGGCCACCGACTGGCCCCGGGCCAGGCTGCCCAGGCTCGACCAGCCGGCTCTCACGAGGGCCGTGCTCATCGAACTGCCGGCGCGGCCGGGGCCTATGACGCGGAAGGTCGTCAAGGGTGGGCGGTCTGATTGCTTGTCATCAGCGCGACGGTAACCACCCTCGTGCAATCCGGTGTTGTTACTGTGCGGTCTCCAGCAGGCTGACCAGAGGGGATACAGATGCCGGAAGTCGGGGATCGGGTCGCGGTTGCGTCCAACAAGATGGGCACTCCGCCGCGCGAGGGCACGGTCAGGGCGGTCAGTGGCCGGATGGTGACGATCGAGTGGGCCAACGGCGGCCAGACCATGCTGACCGCCGGGCCGGGAGGGATCGAGGTGCTTCGTCGGTCGCGGTCTGGAGGGGCGGCCAAGAAGGCTGCGCCGGCCAAGAAGGCTGCGCCGGCCAAGAAGGCCGCTTCGGCCAAGAAGGCCGCGCCGGCCAAGAAGAAGGCTGCGCCGGCCAAGAAGGTCGCTCCGGCCAAGAAGGTCGCTCCGGCCAAGAAGGCCGCTCCGGCCAGGAAGGCCGCTCCGGCCAGGAAGGCCGCTCCGGCCAAGAAGGCCGCTCCGGCCAAGAAGGCCGCTCCGGCCAAGAAGAAGGCGGCTGCACCGGCCAAGAAGAAGACCGCCCCGGCCAAGAAGGCGGCCCCAGCCGCCAGGAAGAAGGCCTAAGCCCGGCGGTTGGTCTTGACGTCCCGGAAGGGGATGTCGGCGTCAACCGAGGGCTCCCGGGGCAGGCCGAGGCTGCGCTCGCCCAGGATGTTGTGCTGGACCTCGTCGGTGCCCCCGGCTATGGAGCCGGCCGGGACCGAGACGATGATCTCAGCCAAGATCCCGCCCAGGACGGAGTCGGGCCCGTTGAGCATGGCGGCCGGGCCGGCAATGTGGGCGTGCAGGGACGAGGAGCGCCGGGCGATGTCGGTGCCGGTCAATTTGGCCAGCGAGCCCTCCGGGCCGGGAGCCTGGCCCTGGGCCCGGGCGGCCAGCGCCCGCCGGACGTTCCAACGGGCGACCCGCTCACGGATCTCGACGTCGGCCAGGCGCTGGCGGATGAGGGGGTCATCGGCGCGCCCGGAGTCCCTGGTCTGGGGGGCCAGCAGGTCAGGCCGCCCGGCCCGCTGCGGATACCAGGAGTAGGTGCGCAGGTAGTCACCGTCCTCGGCCATGGCCTCCCTGACGGTCCGACCGGCGGCGGAGGCGGATCCAGGGGCGCTCCGGTTGGCCCCCAGGTTTCGCTCGTGGGCGAGGGTGGTGAGAGCGGCGGCCCAGCCGTCGCCTTCCCGACCGAGGATGTTCTCGTGCGGCACCACGGCCTCGGTCAGGAAGACCTCGTTGAACGAAGCGTGGTAGTTCATCTGGCGCAGCGGCCGCACCTCGACCCCGTCCTGGTGCATGGGCAGGGCGAAGTAGGTGATGCCCCGGTGTTTCGGGGCGTCCCAGTCAGTGCGGGCGAGAAGCATCCCGTAGTCGGCCGTCCTGGCCCCGGTGGTCCACACCTTCTGACCGTTGACGACCCATTGGTCCCCGTCCCGCACGGCACGGGTCGTGAGGCCGGCCAGGTCCGAACCGTTCCCGGGCTCGCTGAAGAGCTGGCACCAGCGCTCCTCCCCGGTGAGGATGCCCCGCAGCAGCCGCCGCTGGAGGTCCTCTGGGCCGTGGCGCAGCAGGGTCGGGGCAGCCAGAGCCATGCCCGAACCGCCGGCCGCCCCCACCGCTCCGGCGGCGGCCATCTCCTCGGCCAGCCCGGTGGCGTAGGCATCGGGTAGTCCCCGCCCGTAGCGATCGGCCGGCCAGTTGGGCGCCGCCCAGCCCGAGTCGACCAGCAAGCGGCGCCACTCGGCCAGCGGGCGCTCGGGGTCCCACCATTCGGCCAACCACGCCCGCAGCTCGGCGCGGGCCGTCTGTTCATCGGGCGTGGCGACCACCTCGATCCTCCAGGTCAGTCCGTGCGCTCGGTGACGTGGGCGACCACGTACAGCCGCCCGTCCACCCGTAGCGGCTCCAGCCGCACGTGGATCGGGACCAGGGTCCCATCCATGGGCCGCTCCAGCTCCGGCTCCAGGCCGGGGTCCATCTCCCGGTCGTTGGGCTCGGCCTGGAAGCCGCGGCGGTAAGCCTGGTGCCCCCATCGCTTCTTCTCCGGCACCAGCATCTCGACGAACTCCCCCACGATGTCGGCAGACGCCACCTCGAAGAGGGCCTCGGCCGCCTCGGTCATAAGGGCGATCACGCCCTCCTGGTCCACCACCACCAGGGCCTCGGAGGATGACTGGAGTGAGGTGACTTCGCTGGGGAGCTCAGTGCTCGACATGGGCGGCAAGGTACACGGCCCGCCCGACCCGCCCGGCGACCGACCGGCACGGATGCGCCCGCCGGGTACACCGTCGCCTACCCGCCACCGGTCAGACTGGCCGTATGGCCATTCAGGGGGGACGAGCCGGCCACGTCAGAGCCAGCCTGGGCCTGGCCACCGTATGCGGGGTCCTGTTCCTGACCTTCCTGGACAACACCATCGTGAGCGTGACCCTGGCCGATATCCAGGGCCGTCTCCACGCCGGGGTGGTGTCGCTGCAGTGGGTCGTGAACGGATACGCCCTCGTCTTCGCCGCCCTGATGCTCACCGGCGGCACCCTGGGCGACCTGCTCGGGCGCAAGAGGGTCATGTTGGTCGGCGTCGGCATCTTCTGCGCCGGCTCGGTATTGGCCGCCCTGGCCCCCAACGTCGATGTGCTCATAGCCGGGCGGGTCGTGATGGGCGTGGGGGCGGCGGCGTCCGAGCCGGGCACGCTGTCGGTCATCCGCCACCTGTACCCGGACCGGGCGGTGCGGGCCCGGGCCGTCGGTATCTGGGCGGCCGTGTCCGGCCTGGCCCTGGCCCTGGGCCCGGTGGTCGGGGGAGTGCTGGTGGGAGTGGCCGACTGGCGGGCCGTCTTCTGGTTCAACCTCGGCTTCGGCCTGTTGGCCTTCGGGGCGGCCGCCTGGGTCCTACCCGAAAGCTCCGACCCCGAGGGCCGCCACATCGACCTGCCGGGCTTCGTCCTCGGCGCCGGAGCCCTGGCCTGCTCCGCTTTCGGCATCATCCTGGGCGAAACGGCGGGCTACACCAGGTGGTGGGTGGTGGCGTTGCTGGCCGGCTCTGTGTTCCTCGGTTACGTGTTCACCCAGGTGGAGAGTAGGACGGGTGACCCAGTGCTGGTTATGTCGCTCTTCCGTAACCCCACTTTCAGCGGGGCCAATCTCATCGCCTTCATCAACTACTTCGCCACCTTCGCCATCTTCTTCTTCTGTGCCCTGTACCTGCAGTTGATTGGAAGCCGGACGTCGGTGGCGGTGGCCCTCATGTTCGTGCCGATGGCGGCCGGCCTGGTGCTGGCTTCGACCCTGACCGGGCGCTGGGTGGCGGTATCCGGACCGGCTGTGCCCATAGTGGTGGGCTGTCTGCTCGGCGCAGCCGGGACCCTGGCCACCGGCGCGGTGATGGGGCCCCATGTCACCTTCCTGGCCCTCGCTCCGGTGCTGGGCGTGGCCGGGGTCGGCTTCGGAATGGCCGTGGTGCCGGTGACGTCCTCGGTGCTGAATGTCGCACCTGCCGAGCGCTCGGGCATGGCCGCCTCGGTGACCAATACCGCCCGGGAGATGGGAGCGGTCCTGGGGGTGGCCGTGCTGGGCGCCCTGGTCAACACCACCCTGACCTCCAAGCTGGTGGCCACCATGAAGGCCCTGCACATCCCCTCCAGCTTCCAGGGCCTGGTGCTGACCTATGTGATGACCGGCCAGAGCCCGTCCTCCATCGGCGGGGTCAGCACCAACAACCCGGTCATCAAGGCCCTGGAAGCCAAGATCACCGACGCCGCCTATCACGGCTTCCTGACCGGCCTGCGGGTCGCCCTGGAGCTGGCCGGAGCCATGCTGGTGGGCGGTGCACTGATCGCGGCCGCCACCGTGCGGCGCAGCCGGGCCGATCCGGACTCTGAGGCGCCCGGCCCGGCAGCCGGCCCGGCAGGCCGGCCCGGTCCGGCCCTTAGTATCGATACGTGACCACGCTCTATTTCCGGCAGCTGCTCTCGGGCCGGGACTTTGCTGTCGAGGATGCGATGGCGGCCCAGATGGTCAACTTCGTCTATCTCATCGGGGATCGTGATACCGGTGAGGCGGTGGTGGTTGACCCCGCTTATGCGGTGGCCGAGTTGGTGGACGTGCTGGAGGCCGACGGGATGCGCCTGACCGGCGTGCTGGCCACCCACCACCATCCTGACCACGTCGGCGGGTCGATGATGGGCCACGGCATCGAGGGCATCGAGCGGCTGCTGGAGACCTACGACGTGCCCGTGCACGTCAACCGGCATGAGGCCGGCCTGGTCACGAAGGTCACCGGGGTCGGCGCCGGCCAGCTGGTCGCCCACGAGGGCGGGGACGTGCTCAGCGTCGGGGGCCTGGAGCTGAGCATGATCCACACGCCCGGGCACACCCCGGGCAGTCAGTGCTTCCTCTTCGACGGGATGCTGGTGGCCGGTGACACCCTGTTCCTGCAGGGTTGCGGGCGGACCGACCTGCCCGGCAGCGATCCCGAGGCCATGTTCCACAGTCTGCGCACCCTGGCGGCGTTACCGGATGAGACGGCCCTCTTCCCCGGCCACCGGTATTCCCCGCCGTCCTCGGCGGTGATGGGAGCGGTCAAGGAGATGAACCCGGTCCTGCGGGTGCCGGACAAGGAACAGTGGCTGGCGGCGTGGAACTGAGGTGTCGGGCCGAGGCCCGGACAAGGGGGGATCGATGAGCGGCAGCGAGTGGAGCCTGGGCCGGCTGGCGAGGGACAACGCCGCCGTATTCGAGGATGGGGTGGCCCTCAGCAGCGAGGCCGGCCAGGTGACCTGGCGGGAGCTGGACGAGCGGTCCAGCCGGGCCGCTCAGGCCCTGGCCGCCGATGGGATCGGCCCGGGCAGCCGGGTGGCCTTCCTGGACAAGAACACCCCTGAGTTCTTCGACGTCCTGTTGGGGGCGGGCAAGCTCGGAGCGGTCCTGGTGCCGGTCAACTGGCGGCTGGCCCCGGCCGAGATGGCCCACATCATCGAGGACGCCGCCGCCACCGTACTGGTCATCGGGTCGGAGTACGCGGCGAGCGTCAAGGAGATCGGCCCCGATCTCACCCACGTCAAGCGCACGGTCGTGCTCGGTCCCGAATACGAGGACTGGCTGGCCTCCCAGCCGGCCACCGACCCCGGCTACCGCTCCCAGCCCGAAGACGTCGCCATCCAGCTCTACACCTCGGGCACCACCGGTCTGCCCAAGGGGGCGATGCTGGCCAACGCCAACTTCGGCGCCATCCTCGATCAGGTGGTGGGGCCGTGGCGGCTCGACCCGACGTCGGTCAGCGCCGTGGCCATGCCCCTGTTCCACATCGGCGGTTCCGGCTGGGCTCTGGCCGGCATGACGGTTGGAGCCCGCTCGGTGATCGTCCGGGAGATGGTCCCCGCCGATCTCATCCGCATCTTCGAAACGGAGCAGGTGACCAACGCTTTTCTCGTCCCCGCCGTGCTCCAGATGGTGTGCGCGACGGATGGGGCGCAGACCGCTGACTTTTCCGCCCTCCGGGCGATCAACTACGGGGCATCCCCGATCACCGATGATGCCCTACAGCGGGCCATCGCCACTTTCGGATGCGAGTTCATCCAGCTCTACGGACTGACCGAGACCACCGGGGCCATCACCCAGCTCGACGCCGCCGATCACGATCCGGGCGGGGCCCGCTCCCGCCTGTTGCGTTCGGTGGGCAAGCCCTATCCGTTTGCGCAGATCAGAATCGTCGATCCCGACGATGGTGAGGAGCGGGCTGCAGGGGAGGTGGGCGAGCTGTGGGCCAAGGGCCCCCAGACCATGAAGGGCTACTGGAACAAGCCCGAGGACACCGCCCGGGTCATCGACGCCGACGGCTGGTTCCGCACCGGGGACGCCGGCTACCGTGACGAAGAGGGCTACATCTTCCTGACCGACCGCATCAAGGACATGATCGTGAGCGGCGGGGAGAACATCTACCCGGCCGAGGTGGAGAACGCTCTGGCCTCCCATCCGGCGGTCGGTGACGTGGCCGTTATCGGCGTGCCCGACGAGCGTTGGGGCGAGACGCCCAAGGCCATGGTGGTCCTGCGGCCAGGGGTCGAGGGCGGCCCCGACCAGGCCCGCTCCATCATCGACTTCGCCCGGGAGCGCCTGGCCCACTACAAGTGCCCGACCTCGGTGGATTTCATCGACCTGCTGCCCCGCAACCCGTCGGGCAAAATCCTCAAGCGGGAGCTGCGCGAGCCCTTCTGGGAGGGTCGGGCCCGCCGGGTCAACTGACGTCTTGGGAATCGGCCGGGCGGCCGGCCCAGCCGCCTGGGGGGTCAGCCGCCTGAAGGGTCAGCCGCCTGAAGGATCAGCCGCCTGAGGCCGGGCGCCGAGGGGTGCCGGTGGACGCCGGCGGGTGCAGCCCGGTGCGCCCCCCCGGTCCCACCTGCTCGGCCACGATCCCGCGCAGAAGGTCCCGCACCGCCCGAGCCGGCGCCGACAGCAGCCCGCGGTGGCGGGTGACGACTCCGACGGTGCGGCGGGGCAGGCCCTGCACGGCCACCGTCACCCACCGGTCCTGGAGATAGTCCGGTACGGCGCAGGCGGGCAGGATGGCCGGGCCGTGGCCGTCGAAGGTGAGCGAGGCGATGAGCCGAACGCCGTCCACGTCAGCTTTGGGGGTGAGGGCGACGGGGTGGTCCCGCCCCTGGCCCAGAGCGGTCTCCAGCTCCCGGCGCAGGGTGGTGCCCTGCATGGGCAGCAGCAGAGGGATGGAGCACAGCTCCTCGACCGATATGTCGGTCCGGCCGGCCAGGGGATCTTCGGGGGCCACGACCAGGACCAGGTCCTCATCGAAGAGTCCCTCACCATTCAGATCCTCATCGGCGGAGGGGAGGCTGCTCACGGCCAGGTCGAGCCGGCCGGCCTGAAGCCGATCGGCCAGCTCGGCCGAGGTGCCTTCGGCCACGCTTAGATGCACGCCCGGGTGGAGCCCGCCCATCTCCTCCAACACCCTGGGGGCCAGCCAGCGGGCGGTGGTGCCGATCATGCCCAGGCTGACGGTGCCGGCCACCACGTTGCGCACGGCGGCCACGTCGGCCACCAAGGCCTCCATCTCCACCATCATCCGCCGGGCCCGGGCCACCACCACCCGACCCTCCTCGGTGAGCGCTCCCCGGGACCGGTCGAATAGCGGCGTGCCCAACTCCCGTTCCAGCCTGGCGATGTGGGTCGAGACGTTGGACTGGACCGTCCCGAGGGCGTCAGCAGCGGCCGAAAATGTCCCGTGCTCGGCCAGAGCCAGGATGGCTGACAGCTGGCGCAGCTCCATGGCCGGGGACGCTAATAGGGGTCCGCGGTAGCCTTCGCCCGTGGGGAACACAGCCGCCTTCTTCGACCTTGACCGCACCGTGCTCCGTCGGGCCAGCGGACCACTCATAAGTGAGGCCCTGGCCGCCGCCGGCGTGGTGCCCAGCCGGGGGGCCGGGGTGGGCGGCGTCTTCTACAAGATCTACGACATCGTGGGTGAGACCCTGCCGTCCATGGCCATGGCCCGGGCCGCCGCCCTGATTGCCAGGGGTTGGCCGGCTGACACCGTCCGCCAAGCCGGGCGGGAGGTGGCGGAGAGGCTGGAGGAACTGGTGGCTCCCTTCGCCCGGCCGTTGATCAAGCATCACCAGGACATGGGCCACAGCGTGGTGCTGGCCACCACCACGCCGATGCACCTGATCGAGCCCTTCGCGGCCAAGATGGGCTTCGACGACGTCATTGCCACCCGCTACGCCGAGCGCGACGGTGCATTCACCGGGGCTCTGGAGGGCGAGTTCGTCTGGGCCCGGGGCAAGCTGGCCGCCGTGCGGCGCTGGGCCGGTGCCCACAACGTGGACATGTCGGACAGCTTCGCCTACTCGGACAGCTTCTACGACCTGCCCCTGCTCGGTGCCGTCGGCCATCCGGCGGCCGTCAATCCCGATCCCCGCCTGCTGGCCTACGCCACCTTGCGGCGCTGGCCGGTGCTCAACCTGGATGCTCCTCCGGGAGTGGTGAAGGTGGCCGGGGTCGAGTTGATGGACATGGTCCGCTGGGTGTCCAACCCGGCGTTCGTGCCCTTCGCCCGCTTCGACATCGAAGGGGCCGAGCACATTCCGTCCACCGGGCCGGTCATCGTGGTCTCCAACCACCGCTCCTACTTCGACTTCGTGGCCATGGGCATGGTCGTGCTCGGCCGGGGCCGGAACCTGCGCTTCCTGGGCAAGAAGGAGGTCTTCGACGCCCCCCTCATCGGCTCGCTGGCGTCGGCCGCGGGCGGCATCCGGGTGGATCGGGGCACGGGCAGCAGCCAGCCTCTGGAGGCCGCCGCCGCCGCCCTCGAAGGCGGGGAGGCGGTGGCCATCCTTCCCCAGGGCACTATTCCCCGGGGCAAGGACTTCTTCGAGCCCAAGCTGGTGGGCAAGACCGGGGCTGCCCGCCTGGCCGCCATGACCGGCGCTCCGGTCGTTCCCATCGGGCTGTGGGGCACTGAAGAGGTGTGGCCGCGGCGGATGCGGGTACCCCGTATCCATCAGGTGCTCAAGCCGCCCAGGATCCGCGTCCGGGTCGGCCCGCCCGTGGCTCTGTCGGGAGCGGATCCCCACGCCGACACCGAGGCCATCATGAAGGCGATCACCGAGCTACTGCCGCCCGAGGCCCGGCGTCGGCGTCGGCCTACCCCTGAACAGATCGCCATGGCCACTCCCGCCAACGCGCGGGTCGAGGCCTGAGCCCGCCGGCCCGCAGCCGGGCTGCCGCCGAGGGTCTGGGCCTGCCGGCCCGCACCCGGGCAGCCGCCGGACTGGGCCGGGCGGTGGGCCGCGCCTCGCGTCTGGCCGGCCGGGGCGGGGGAGGGGTCATCGGGGGCCGGGTCACGCTGCTGGTCGATCCCGACGCTCTGGCCCGCCTGTCCGCCGGCCGTCGCTCGGTGCTGGTCAGCGGCACCAATGGCAAGACCACCACCACCCGCCTGTTGGTCGCCGCCCTGGCCACGGCCGGACCGACCGCCACCAACTCCGGCGGGGCCAACCTCCCCTTCGGACTGGTGGCCGCTCTCTCCGGAGCTGCTCCGGGAGGGCTGGCCGCCCTGGAGGTGGACGAGGCCTACCTGGGTCAGGTGGCCGCCGCCGCTCGGCCCGAGGTGGTCTGCCTGCTCAACCTGAGCCGGGACCAGCTCGACCGCATCAGCGAGGTGAGGATGTTGGCCGGGCGCTGGCGCCAAGCCTTGGCGGGCACCGGCGGGGACGGCGCCTCCGGCGTCGGGGCTGGCGCCGCTTCTGGGGACCCTTCGGCCGACGCCCCGGCAGGTGCCCACGGCGGGCCGGTGGTGGTGGCCAACGCCGATGACCCCATGGTCGTCTGGGCCGCCTCGGGCGCGGCCCGGGTGGTGTGGGTGGGTGCCGGCCTGTCCTGGCGGCTGGACGCCACCGGCTGTCCCCGGTGCGAGGGCCGCATCCAGTTCACCGACGCTGCCTGGTCGTGCGCGGACTGCGGCTTCGCCCGCCCCGATGTCCACGTCAGCGTCGATGACGGCGCCATGACCGACCGGTCAGGCCGGCGCCACCCTTTCACCCTGTCGCTGCCGGGGCGGTGCAATAGGTCCAACGCCGCCATGGCGGCCACCGCCGCCTCCCTCCTCGGCGTGGATGAGGCCCAGGCTCTCACCGCCATGGAGCCGGTAGCGGAAGTGACGGGCCGGTATGGAGTGATGCGGGTCGGCGGTGTGCCGGCCCGCATGCTGCTGTCCAAGAACCCGGCCGGTTGGATGGAGATATTCGACTTCCTCCGGCCGGCGCCGTCCCCGGTGGTGGTGGCCATCAACTCCCGGATCGCGGACGGGCGTGACCCGTCCTGGCTGTGGGACGTCCCCTTCGAGCGGCTGGCCGGCCGGCAGGTGGTGGCCACGGGCGAGCGGTGCCGGGACCTGGCCGTGCGGCTGCGCTATGCCGAGGTCGACCATGTGATGGTTGTAGACGCCGTGGCGGCGGTGGCCGAAGCCCGTCGCCTGGGCGACCAGTCCGCCCCGGTCGACGTGGTGGCCAACTACACCGCCTTCCAGAGACTGCGCCGGGCGGCCGTGGATGCCTGAGGAGGGCGCCGTCGCGTCGCCTTCACCTCCCTCGCGGCGGCGGGGCGGGGACTCGGCTGTGCGGGTGGTGGTGGTGCACCCCGATCTGCTCGGCACCTACGGGGACGGGGGCAACGGCCTGATCTTGTCCCGGCGCCTGCAGTGGAGGGGCTTCGCGGTCGAACTCATCGAAGCCATGTCGGACAGTCAGGTTCCCGCCTCGGGAGATGTCTACTGCCTCGGCGGAGGAGAGGACGCCGCCCAACACCGGGCCGCGGCCGAGTTGGCGGCCGGCAATCCGTTGGGACAGGCGGTGGACAACGGCGCCGCCGTGCTGGCGGTGTGCGCCGGCTTCCAGGTCCTCGGTCACCGATACCCGTCAGCGGACGGGCAGATGCGCGACGGCCTCGGCCTCATCGACATCGAGACTCGCAAAGGCACCGGGCGCCGGCCGGTCGGGGAGTTGGTGGTCACGCCGTCATCGGGTCTCGGCCTGCCCCAGATGACCGGCTACGAGAACCATGGTGGGCTCACCTCGCTGGGACCGGGCGCACAGCCGCTCGGGCACGTCGACGCCGGTATTGGCAATGGCGGGGGAGACGGCCGCGAGGGCGCCGTAGTGGGACGGGTGATCGGCACCTACATGCACGGGCCGGTTCTGGCCCGAAATCCGGCCCTGGCCGACCTGATCCTCTCCTCGGTGGTCGGCACGCTTGACCCGCTGGACGATTCCGAGGCCGAGTCGCTGCGGGCTGAGCGTCTCCAGACCGTGAGGATCCCTGGTCGTAGCGGCCGCTGGCACTGGAGAGATCGGTTGACTTCGCGCCGCTGATCTTCAGTCCACCAGGCGCAACCCGGATGGCGCCATCGACGCCTCCGGGGCCGAGGACAACTCGACCACGAACTCGGTGCGGTCGGCCGGGAAGACGTGCTCGGCGGCAATCACCGCCGTTCCATCGGTGGTCCGGGTTATGCGCTCGCAGCGCAGGACCGGGGAGCCCACCGGGATCTCCAACAGCGCCGCATCGTCCTTGGACGCCGCCCCGGCCCCGATGGTCTGGGATGCGCCGCCGAGCGGGACGTCGAGGAGGTCGTAGAACGAAGCCCGCTCCACGTCGTCCCGCGACAGGGACGAGCCCAGGGTGGCCGGGACCCACACCGTCACCCGGGCGAAGGGGAGTCCGTCGGCCAGGTTGAGCCGGCGGACCTGCAACACGTCGGTTGTCCCGAGGGTTTCGGCCACGTGCGCCGGCGCCCGCACGAAGCCGAAGTCCAACACCTTGCGCTCGGGCCGCCGCCCGGAGGCAGCCAGGTCGTCCTCGATGGTCCCCAGCCGGCCGAGGGTCTGGCGCAACGGCTCCACGGCGGCAAACCACCCGAATCCCTGCCTCGCCCCCGCCACCCCCTCGGCCCGCAGCAGCTCCAGAGCCTTGCGCACCGTGACCCGGCTGACGGCGTAGGTTTTCGACAAATCGGACTCGCTCGGCAGCAGCCCCCCCGGACCGATCTGGCCCTCCTCGATCTGCCGGCGCAGCTCATCGGCGATGGTCCGGTAGCGCAGCTCTCGCACTTGCGACCCCTCTTCCACTTGTCCTATACTTGTATCACACAAGGAGGTTCCCATGCCTGCGGTAACCGCGATCACCCCCGTCGAACTCATCGAGGCTGTCTACGCCCGCCTGGCCGAGCGGGTCGAGATCGGCCGGCGCCGTCTGGGCCGTCCCCTCACCCTTACGGAAAAGATCCTCTTCAACCACCTGGCCGATCCGGAGGGTCAGGAACTGGAGCGGGGTCGCACCTACTCCGAGTTGTACCCCGATCGGGTGGCCATGCAGGACGCCACCGCCCAGATGGCCCTCCTTCAGTTCATGACCGCCGGCCTGGACCGGGTGGCGGTCCCCTCCACCGTCCACTGTGACCACCTCATCTCCGCCCGGGTGGGGGCCGAGGCGGATCTGGCCGTGGCCGAGGAAACCAATGCCGAGGTATATGGCTTCCTGCGCAGCGTGTCGGCCCGCTACGGCGTGGGCTTCTGGAAGCCGGGCTCGGGGATCATCCACCAGGTCGTGTTGGAGCAGTATGCCTTCCCCGGCGGGATGATCATCGGCACCGACAGCCACACCCCCAATGCCGGGGGCCTTTCCATGGTCGCCATCGGTGTCGGCGGCGCCGACGCCGTGGACGTGATGGTGGGCGGGACCTTCGGGGTGCGTTGGCCCCGCCTCATCGGCGTGCGCCTGACGGGAGAGCTCAACGGCTGGACCGCCCCCAAGGACATCATCTTGAAGGTGGCCCAGATCCTCACCGTCAGGGGCGGCACCGGCGCCATAGTCGAGTACTTCGGGCCCGGCGCCGACGGCATCAGCGCCACAGGCAAGGCCACCATCTGCAACATGGGCGCCGAGATCGGTGCCACCTGTTCGCTCTTTCCTTATGACAACCACTCGGCCCTGTATCTCAAGTCCACGGGCCGGGAGGCCTACGCCGATCTGGCCGACCGGGCGGCCGAACACCTGAAGGCCGACCCCGAGGTGGACTCGGATCCGAAGCGCTTCTTCGATGAGGTAATCGAAATCGACCTATCCACCCTCGAGCCGCACATCGTCGGACCCCACACCCCCGATCTGGCCCGCCCGGTCTCCGCCATCGGCGCCGAGGCCAAGGCCAACGGCTGGCCCGTTGAGCTGTCCGACTGCCTGGTCGGCTCCTGCACCAACTCCTCCTACGAGGACATCACCCGGGCCGCCTCTGTCGCCCGCCAGGCCTCTGCCCGCGGCCTGCGGGCCCGAGTGCCCCTCTTGGTCACTCCGGGTTCGGAGCGGGTGCGGGCCACCATCGAACGCGACGGCCTGCTGGCCGACCTCGAGGCCATCGGTGCCACTGTGCTGGCCAACGCCTGCGGCCCCTGCATCGGTCAATGGGACCGGGAGGACGTGGCCGAGGGCCAGGTCAACTCCATCCTCACCTCCTACAACCGGAACTTCCCCAAGCGCAACGACGGCAGCGCCTCCACCCTCGCCTTCATCGCCTCCCCCGAGACGGTGGTCGCCTACGCCCTGGCCGGCACCCTGGACTTCAATCCGCTCACCGACGAGTTGGACGGAGGCCTGCTATCGGCCCCCGTCGGTGAGGAACTCCCATCGGCCGGCTTCGAATCCGGTGAGGCTGGCTTCATCGCCCCTCCCGACGACGGCTCCGATGTGGCCGTCGACGTGCATCCGAGCAGCACCCGTCTGCAGCTGCTCGAGCCCTTCGCCCCCAACCCCGAGGCCGAGCTGGACGACCTGCCCATCCTGTTGAAGGCCAAGGGCAAGACCACCACCGACCACATCTCCGCCGCGGGCCCGTGGCTGCGTTACCGGGGGCATCTGGAGAACATCTCCTCCAACCTGTTCCTCTCCGCCACCAACGGATTCACCGGTGAGTCAGGCATCGGCCGCTGCCCGGTCCACGGTACGCCCGAGGCTTTCCCCGAGTGCGCCAAGCACTGCCGGGAGGCGGGGGTGGACTGGGTGGCCATCGGTGATGAGAACTACGGGGAAGGGTCTTCGCGCGAGCACGCCGCCATGGAGCCCCGTTTCATGGGGGCCCGAGCCATCTTCGCCCGTTCTTTCGCCCGCATCCACGAGACCAACTTGAAGAAGCAGGGCGTGTTGGCCCTGACCTTCTCCGACCCGGGCACGTGGGACAAGATCGGGGAGCAGGACCGCATCTCGATCCTCGGCCTCGACCAGCTGGCCCCGGACAAGCCGGTCGCCTGTCGCATCACCCATCCCGACGGCAGCACCGAGGACTTCGGGGCCACCCACACCATGTCCCCCGAGCACATTGCCTGGTACCGGGCCGGTTCGGCTCTCAACCTCATCCGCCGCCAGACAACCACCGGCTAGCACGGCTCGGCCCGTGGAAGAGGAGCGCCCTTCCGTTACGGCCCAACGGGTGGCCGCCCGCCTTCCAGGCCCGAGCCGTCTAAGTCGTCGCGCCGCTGCGGGCGTGCCGCTCGGGCCGATAGATGCGACTCAGACGCACCCACGATTTTGATTACAAACGTGTTGTTGAACGAACGCGATTTCACCACTACAAGACAAAGTTCAAGATTTTGGGGTGTCCGTTCAAGTTGCATCTCTCGATGCGGCCCACTCTTGGTGACCATCCGGAAGGGATGAACGCCGAGGGCGCGACCCGGACGAGCTGGCGGCGCGACCAGGGCGCTCTGGCGGCGCGACCCGGACGAGCTAGCAGCTAGCGGCGTGACCAGGGGGTGTCGGAGCCGGCGCCGGGCGAGGAGGTGGCCCGTCGGTTCCGGTTGGTGGCCGGCGGGCGGGCCCAGGATCGGCGCCAGGGCGACACATCGGGTCCGGAGAGGGAGGGCGAGAGGCCGGCGGCGGCCCTTCGCCGGGCTTGCCACCAGTCGGTGCGGAACTCGTCGGCCAGTGCCGCCACGGATGCCTCCAAGCGCTGGGCCACCTGGCGGGAGTCGTCGCCGGGGCCGGGTGTGATCGGGCTCCCAAGGCTCACGGCGGTGGGGCCGGGCCGGAGCCGGCCGGTCCCCTTGGGCAGGGCCTTGACGGTGCCGGCCACGTGGATCGGGACCAGCGGCACGCCGGTGCGTACGGAGAGGTAGCCGGCGCCGGCGGAGAAGGTCTGGCCCCAGCCGTCGGTGCTGCGGCCGCCCTCGGGGTAGATGAGGATGCTCCATCCGGCATCCAAGAGCTCGGCGGCCAGGTCCAGGAAGCGGCGGCTGACCTTGGTGCGCTCGATCGGGATGGCGGCCAGGGAGAAGGCGAAGATGGCGCCTTTGAGGCGGGTGTCAAAGAAGTAGTCGGCGGCGCCGGCCACGACCATGTGGTGGCGAAAGCGGCGGGGCAGCACAGAAAGGAGCAGGGGAGTGTCCAGGTGACTGGAGTGGTTGGCTGCAAAGATCACCGGTCCCTTCACCCCATCCAGCCGGTCGGTCCCCTCGACGACGGGGGGGATGATGCCGTGGACCAGGGGCCGGATGACCCCGTCGAGCACGGCGGCCCGGGCCACCCGGACGCCGTAGCGGCGGGCCCAGTCCGTCTCATAGTCGCTGCCCGTCCGGCTCTCGGGGGGCGGCATGGGAATGGCGGTGGGCCAGTTGGCCGGGGCCCAGGGGAAGCGGCTGGGACGGCGGGGGACACGCAGGCGGGGCAGCCGGTCGGACAACCGATCACCGAGGCGGTCGGCCAGGGCGTCGGAGAGCTTGTCGGACAGTCCGCTCACGTGACCTCGGCCATGATCATGGGCGGGTTGTGCAGGTGGGTGATCGAGGGGTGGGGCCCCACTACGTCACGCGCCATTTCCAGTGCGTCGGACAGGGTAGAGGCGGACTTGAAGCCGAGTCGGTGCACAGCGGCACTGTCCCCGCCCACGATGATCACCCGGCCCAGGTGGGCCAGCGCGTGCGCGCCCCAGTACCACATGTAGAAGGGATGAACGCCGTGGTAGGCGTGGCCGGTGCGGTACAGGTGTATGTACCAGGGATCGGTGGCGAAGCTCTCCTCGTAGCGGGTCTCGATCTCCTTGGGATCGGTGGTGTCGGAGAGCACCTGGTCGAAGAAGTCGATGTAGCTGGGATGAAAGACCGGGTCGAACGCCCAGGGCGTCGGGTGGGACATGATTACCACGCCCCCCTCACGCACCAGCGGTTTGTTCCGGTACATGTTGAAGAAGTAGCCCAGGCCCAGGCACATGACGAGGATGGGATTCATGACCGAATTGACGTTGTAGGGGCAGATGTAGGGCAGACCCATGGTCAGAACGTCGGCCTGCCCTTCCACCGGGATCAGCTGCTCGCGCAGCACCTGCTCGGTGGTGGCGGCGTGAACGGCTTCGACTTCCCCGGCTTGCACGCTGGTGAGACCCATGGGCGACCGCATCGAATTGAAGATGTTCCGCTTGATCCGCTCGGGGGTGCGGTTCAATGAGGCGGACACGGCCAGGAAGGCGGCCCGGTCCCGCAGGCTCCATTCCCACTCCCGCTTGGCCAGGAAGCTGAACTGCTCCGGGAACGGATCGTTGTTGACGGTCGTCTCGATCTGGAAGACCTTGACGCCCGAGGCGGCTATGAGCCGGCCCATGCGCCAGTTGGAGGAGTGCAGCTCGCTGTGGCGCTGGTCCATGAAGGAGCGGGAGTGCTGCATGGTGTGGACGTTGTGGTGGTGCCGGAGGCTCTTGTAGCTGGCCAGTCCGGTGGCGACGCTCTTATGGCCGCCGTCCATGGCCACCAGGTTGATGTTGACGTAGACCAACAGGTCGCTGGTGGCGGCCCGCTTGTTGATCTCGACGTCCTCGCCCTGGTCGGTGAGGCCAAGATGGATGAGATTCGCGGGATCCTCGGCGTCGTGCTGCTGGAGCAGGCCATGGGGAGCGAAGGCGTCGTAGATCCGGTCACCCAGGGCGTGGCGCAGCTCGGACTCGGTCATGCGCCGGTGCAGGGCCAGAGCGGCTATGAGGACCACGTCGTCGACGCCGGCGGTGGCAGCCTGATCGAGGACGGCCTCGATGACTCGCTGGCGGATATCCGGTGCCCGCATGGGGGGAAGAGGAAGGGAGACGTCATCGAAGGCGATGGTGAGCTTCATGCCTGCGCGGAGCAGGGCCGAGAGCGGAGCGCTGTCGCCCATCGGGTTCTCCACGGCTTGGCGGATGGCGAAGTCGGGGTCCTCGATGGGTTCGAAGGGCTCGGCCGGATAGACGATGCGGGACCCGGCTGGCAGCCGTTCGAGGCGGAATCCCTCTCCGTGCCACATCAACGTCGGCGGGGTGGACCGGTCGACGTCGAGGACGAATCCGGGACGGGGGCTCATGCGCTCCTCCAGGTTGGGCGGCGGGAGGCCGGCCGCAGATCGAAAACCACTTTGACAGCTCCTAGTCGCCCGGCCGCGGAGGCATGGGCGATGGCCTCGGGGAAGCGGTCGAGGGGATAACGGGCACCGACCAGCTGGCCGAGGCCGGCCTCAGCCACCAGTTCGAAGGCGAGATCGAAGGTGCGGGCGGGGGCCCGTCCCGGCACTGACTCCAACCCATAGGCGTAGGCGCCGCTCAGGGACACCTCCCGGTTCCAGAGCGATGTGAGGTCGAGCTTCACCGTGCCGGGCATTCCGGCCAGCACCACCCGGCCCTTGGGCCGGACCATGGACAGAGCGGAATCGATACTTTCGGCGTTGCCGACGCAGTCGATGACCACGTCGGCCCCACCGGTCAGTACGGCTCCGTTGGCGAGGGAGCGGGTGTGGCGGCGCACGCCCCGGACCAGGCCATCGGGGTCGAGCACCTGGTCGGCGCCCAGGGAGGCGGCCAGCCGGCACTGCTCGGGATGCTTGGCCCCGGCCAGCAGGAGAGCGGGGGGAAGGAAACGGCGCAGGGCAGCTATGACGGTCAGCCCGAGGGTGCCGGCGCCGATCACTGCCACCGTGGCGGCGGACAGGCCAGGGCCGGAGAGGTCGGGATCGGCCGCGGCCAGGGCCGCATGGATGCCGCAGGCCGTGGGTTCGACCATCACCGCCTCTTCATCGGACATGGAGTCGGGTACGAGATGAATCTGGGATCGATGGGCGACCAGGGAGGAGGACCAGCCCCCTCCGGTGTCGGAGCAGTAGCCGGTCTGCAGCCCGGGCTTGAGATGGCCGTAGGCAACCCGCTCGCAGTTGCCGGTGTGCCCGCCTGCGCAGGCGTCACAGAGCGGGGCGATCCCCCGGGCGGTGCAGCCGAGCACCGGCTCGATCACCACTCGGGCGCCATCATCGGGTCCCCCGTCCGCCAGCTCACCCACCACTTCGTGGCCCGGAACGAATGGGAAGCTGACGATGGGCTCGAAATAGCGGGAGCTGTGTCCTTCGACGGTGGCCAGGTCGGAACCACAGATACCGGCCAGGATGGGCGAGACGCGCCGCCAATCCGGGCCGGGGAGGGCCGGCTCTTCCACCTCGGTGAGGTGCAGAGGCCCGAGGCGGGCGGCGCTACCCGGAGCCACCGAGGACGCCACCCGCGCCGCGGCGTAGCGGGGGAGGGAGCGTTCGAAGAGGAGGGCTTTCATCGCCGTGCCCTTCCGGCCAGGCGCGGGGCGAGGGGTAGCAGCGGCGTCGAATAGCCGGGCGCCTTGGGCCACTCCTCGGTGTGCCAGCCCCGCTTGCGGGCGATGGTGGCCAGCTTGACCTCGGGGTTGACGGCCACGGGATGGCCGGCGGCTTCGAGCATGGGCAGGTCGCTGGCCGAGTCGGCATAGGCCACTGACTCCTCCAGGTCCAAGCCGTGGGCCCGGGCGTAGTCGGCCATGATCTGGGCGCGGGCCTCACCGGTGGGCGGCCCTTGCTCCAACTCACCGGTCAGGCGGCCGGCGCGGATCGAGAGGCGGGCGCAGATCACTTGATCGAAGAGATCCTGGAAGGGTTCGACGATTATGTCCAGGGCGCCGGTGATGAGCAGGGTCTTGTGCCCGAGGGCGCGATGCTGGCGGACCCGGCGGATGCCGTCGGGGAAGGACTTGGCCAAGAGGAGGGTGTGGAACAGCTCGTGAGCCTCGGCCCGGAGCTCCTCGACGCCGACGCCTTCGTAGCGGCGGTAGAAGTGGCGTAGGAAGTCGCCCCGGTCCTTGCGGTCCAGCGACAGGAGGGCCGGGCCTTCGCGCAGGGTCCGCACGGTGAAGCCGAGACGGTCGCGGTCTTTCATGCGCCGGGTGGCCAGCCAGGAATAGGACTCGACCACATTGGAGGCGATGAGGGTGTTTTCCAGATCGAACACGGCCATGTGACGGTCGGGAGAAAGAACGGCGCGCCGCCCACGCTCCTGACGGTCGGGCGTGCTGCGCCGGCCCGGGGCGGAGCGCACCCGGGCATGGGTGACGATGGAGGGCAGATGGACGCCCTGCACGTAGGAGTCCCACTCCAGGGCGCGGGGATCGAAAGCGAAGTCCTGACGGTCCTCTTCATCGGTGCGGTCCCAGAGACCGAGCAGACGGTCGACCAGGAAGCGGGCCTCGGTCTCGGTGTAGGCGCCGTAGAGGCGGACGTAGCCGAGGGCGCGGTCGACCTGGCTCCGTCGTTCCTCCAGGTTGGCCGTCCAGGCGGCCTGCTTGCCCCGCAGCGGGAGACTGCGGCTGACCTTCTCGGCGGTGGTGAGGGTCCGGTCGAGGCGCTCGAGCTGGCGAGTGACCTTGCCCCGGCCGGGGAAGGCCCAACGGGGTGCCACGATGGGCTGGCCGTCGCTGTCGTAGAGCGGATGCTCGGCGAAGTAATCCTGAACCAGGTCCACCAACCTCCGGTAGCGCAGGGGGTTGGTCGCGCCCGACGCGACCTGGTAGACCGACGGGCCAGCGGGGTCGGGACCGGCGGCGGCCACGGCCAGGATGGCGGCCACCACCAGGTCCACCGGGATGACGTCGACCACGCCCTCGGGGATCCCGGGGAAGGACTTGAGCAGGCCGCGGGCGTAGGAGATGATCACCGGCTCGGCCATGCGAAAGCCCCGGATCCATCCCGGGCGGGGCTCGGCCAGGGCGGATTCGATGATGGAGGGGCGCACGATGCTGACCGGGACTTCGCCGCGAGTTTCGAGCAAGGCCCGTTCGCCCAGAGCCTTGGTATAGGGATAGGCGTCGGGCCAACCCAGCGACTGGGCCCGGGCCACGCCGGCATCGACCATGGCCTTGCTCACCCACTCCTGGCGGATGCGCTCGGTCCGCTCGGCCAGCAGTGGGACGCCGGCGGCCCCCAGTTCCTGGCGGGCCTGCTTGTGGAAGCGGGCCAGTTGCTCGGGCTCCCGGCTCACCGCTTCCCGGTCGGCCCGGACTCGGCGGGCGGCATCGACCTCGTTGCGCCAGGACACGTCGGGTGAGAACGGAGTCTCCGAAAGAGGCAGCTCGGGACTGTCGCCCCGGCGGGTGCCGGCCACATAGGCGGTGGACACGGCAATCAGGTGCCCCGGTGTCCCGGCCCGGCGCATGGCCTCGGCCAGGCGGGAGGGGCCGAGGAGGTTGACCTCCACGGCGGCGTCCAGAGGCGAGTCGAAGCTGACGCTGGCGGCGGAATGGATGACTGTGTGGCAGCCGGCCAGGACCTCCAGGCCGGCCTCGTCCAGACCCAGTCCGTCCGTCGCCACGTCTCCGGCCATGACCAGGATCCGGCGGTCGATCTCGGCGTCGAAGCGGTCGCCCCACTCCTGGCGTAAGCGGTCGAAACAGTCGTTGCGGATGATCTCGCGTCGGACGCGGTCAGCCGCCCCCCGCCGGCCGGGACGGACCAGAACGGCTACCTCCAGGTCGGGCACGGAGCGCAGCATCCGCTCGATGAGGGCCGTCCCGAGGAAGCCCGTCCCTCCGGTCAGCCCGATGCGGCGGCCGGCCAGGGCCTCTCTGATCACGCCACTTGCCTACCATCGGCCGCCCTGCAGGGGCGACACGGCCTCACCGTTTTCGGCCCTTGGCCGTCGGCGGGGTATAGCGCTTGCTGGCCGTCCGGCGCCGGCCCTCGGGCTCGGGCTGGCGACCCCGGGCGGCCCAGGCCGGCCGCGCGCCGCGGCCTCGCGCCGGCGCCGGCTGGGCAGCCCGGCCGGCCGACCGACCGGCTGAACGGCCTCCGGCGCGGCCGCCGGCACCGGCGGCGCCGGGTCCCCGCTCGGTGGCCAGGCGCAGCCGCGTGGCCTTGGAGCTGCGGAAGAGGAGCCAGGCCCCCAGGGCGATGTAGAGGAAGCCGAGGACCTGGCCCATTCCGAAGGCGGCCAGGAGGCTGACGACGGCGGCCACGGTGCGCCGTCCGTAGCGGGCGGCGGCGGCCAGGAGGACGAATACGGCGATGCCGATGCTCAGGGTGAGGGCGGCCGAGACGTGAGTGGTCTTGCCCGAGTGGGTCTGGGTGGCCGGGACGAGGAGGAAATAGACGGTGATGCCGAGAGCGAAGATGGCGCCGCCGTAGACGGCCAGCTGCTCGTTCTGGGTCATGTCCCGACGGAGGCGGCCGGCCAGGCCGGGCCGGGTCACCGGCGCCGGCCCCTCGGCCAGCTCCTGGTCGGGCTCCTGGTCGGGCTCCTCGCCTGGCTCCGCTCCCTCGGTCCACTCCCCGTCGGTTGGCACCCCGACAAGCTACCGGCGGGGCGTCAGGGGTCGATGAGTACGCCCGGGTTGATGATCCCGGCTGGATCGAGGGTGGCCTTGGCCGCCCGCAGCGTCCGGGCGAACAACTCGGGGCGCTGGCGGTCGTACCAGGGCCGGTGATCCCGGCCGACAGCGTGGTGGTGGGTGATGGTCCCGCCGTTGGCCAGGATGGCCTCGGAGGCGGCGGCCTTGATCTCGTCCCACTGGCTGATCTCCGAGCCGGGCCGCCCGGGCCCGAGGACGCTGAAGTAGGGGGCGGGGCCGTCGGGATAGACGTGGGTGAAGCGACAGGTGATCCAGCCATCGCCACAGACCTCACCGAGGGCTTTGGTCACCGCCTCGGTGACTCCGGCGTGCAGGGCGTCGAAACGGTCCCAGGTGCAGGCGGTCTCGAAGGTCTCCACGATCGTGGACATGGCCACCAGGGCGTCCCGTCCGTAGGGGGCGCGGATGAAGGCGTTGCGCCAGGCGCCCACGGCGTCGCCGGCTGCGGGTGGCGTATCGGCGGCGGGGCCGGAGGACCGGGGCCCGTCAGGACAGGCGCCTCCGTGATCGGCGCACAACTCGATGGCCCGGGCCATGGGCCACTCCACGGGGTGGTCGGCGGATTCGAAGCCCAGTACCAGGAGGTTGACGCCGCCCCCGGTGCCGGCCGACATGGCCGCCTCGGTCTCGTCCAGCAGCCGGCAGTTGGTGGGGTCCAGGCCGGCCTGAACCACGGCCCGGGTGGCGACCACCGCATCGGCGTAGCGGGCGAAATGTACGGCGGCCGAGGCCCGCCACTGCGGCCGGTCCTGCAGGCGCATCCAGGCCTCGGTGATGACCCCGAGGATTCCCTCGGAGCCGAGCAGCAACCGGTCGGGGGAAGGCCCGGCCCCGGAGCCGGGCAGCCGGCGGGACTCGTAGACCCCGGCGGGGGTGACGGCCCGGATCGACTCGGTGAAGTCATCGATGTGGGTGCGGGCGGTGGCGTAGTGCCCCCCGGAGCGGGTGGCCAGCCAGCCGCCCAGGCTGGAGAACTCGAAGGACTGCGGGAAGTGGCGCAAAGTCAGGCCCTGGGGCCGGAGGACGTCCTCCAGGGCCGGGCCCAGGATGCCGGCCTGGATGCGGGCGGCCCGGGACGTCCTGTCCACTTCCAGCACCTGGTCCAGCCGGCCCAGGTCCATCGACACCACCCCGGCGTGGCCCTGGTCGGGGCACTCGACACCACCGACGACCGAGGAGCCTCCGCCGTAGGGGACGACCAGGACATCGGCTGAAGTGGCCCAGTCGAGGAGGGCGGAGACGGTCGATTCGTCGGGAGGGAAGGCGACCAGGTCCGGGGGATGGTCGAGCTGACCCCGGAAGCCCCTGACCACATCCCGGTAGGACTTTCCGTAGGTGTGCCCGGCCCGGTCGTAGACGGCGTCGGAGAAGGCCGCGGCCAGTGCCGCCGGGGGCTGCACGCGGGGACGGGGGAGATCGAGATCCTCGAGACGGGCCGGCCGGGCTACGTCGAAATCGCGACCGGGGAAGCGGGCGCGGAAGCCGGCCGCCATCGACTGCATCTGGCGCTCGTCGGGTCCGACGCCCTCGTTGCCCCAGCCCCACCATGACCGCCTTGCCATGAACGGGAGGGTATCCCCGAACAGCCGGCCCGACCCGGTGACGTCCAACCTGCATAGGCTCGCCCGAATGGACTTTCGTAAGGAGACCCTGGCCGGCCTCGCTGCCCAGGTCCGATCCCGTTCCGTGTCGGCCCGGGAGCTCACCCAGGCGGCCCTGGACCGCATCGAAGAGCTCAACGACCGCATCAACGCCTTCGTGTCGGTGGACCCCGAAGGAGCCCTGGCCGCCGCCGCGGACATCGATGAGCGGGTGGCCCGGGACGAGGAGGTGGGCGAACTGGCCGGCATCCCCATCGGGGTCAAGGACCTGGAGGACGCCAAGGGCCTGGTGACCACCAGGGGCTCGGCGGCGTTCTGCGACGCGGGCCCGGCCCGGTCCGACTCGGTCCTCGTGAGCCGGCTGCGGGCGGCCGGCTGCGTGGTGGTGGGCAAGACCAACACCCCGGAGCTGGGCTGGAAGGGCGACACCGACAACATGGTCTTCGGGGCGACCCGCAACCCATGGCGCACGGAGAACAGCCCGGGGGGCTCATCGGGAGGGACGGGGGCGGCGCTGGCCGCCGGGATGATCCCTCTCGGCACCGGCTCGGACGGCGGCGGCTCCATTCGCATCCCCGCCTCCGCCTGCGGCCTGTCGGGGTTCAAGCCTTCGCTCGGCCGGGTGCCATCCGGGGGCAAGACGCCACCCGGTTGGGGCCAGCTGTCGACCAAGGGCCCTATGGCCAGGACGGTGGCCGACACCGCGCTGGCCCTGGACGCCGTCATCGGGCCTGACCCGACCGACCTCAACTCTCTGCCGATGCCGGAACCATCCTGGCTGGGGGCGATCGAGGATGCGCATCTCCCCGCCAAGGTGGTCTGGTCTCCCACCCTCGGTTACGCCGAGGTCGACCCCGAGGTGCTCGACATCTGTGGCCGGGCCCTCAACATGGTGGCGGACCTGGGGGCCGAGGTGGTCCAGATGGACACGGTCTTCGAGGAGGATCCGGTCGGGTCCTGGCTGGTCCTCGTGACGGCGGGCAACATCCGTACCCTGGAGCCGTTCCGGGGCACGGAAGTGTGGTCCCGGATCGACCCGGGACTGGTGGAGCAGATGGAATGGGGCTCACGCTTGACTGGCGCCGATGTCATCCGGGCCCAGGATGCCTGCCACGCTCTCAACCTCGACCTGGTCGAGATCTTCCATCAGGCCCGGCTGCTCATCACCCCGACCATGGCCGCCGCCCCCCCGATCAGCGGGGAAGTCGGGACCATCGGAGGGCGCCCGGATCCCAACTGGGTCCGCTTCACCTACCCGTTCAACATGACCCGGTCACCGGCGGCCACGGTCTGCTGCGGCTTCACCGCCAGGGGCCTGCCCGTGGGCCTGCAGATAGTGGGTCCCCAGCACGCCGACCTGGTCGTCCTCCGGGCCGCTGCCGCTCTGGAGCGCGCCCTGGATCTCGACGCGGTGGCCCCGGTCGACAACTGAACGGCAGGGCCGGAGGCTCACGCAGATGGGTGCGCCCGGGGCAGGGAGACGGTCACCGTGGTCCCAGTGCCAAGGGAGCTCTGCACGTCGAGGGTGCCCTGGTTGGCGCTGACGAGCCGCCTTGTGACCGCCAGACCAAGCCCTATGCCCCGGGATTTGGTGGTAAAGAACGGCTCGAACAGTTGGGAGCGCGTCTCAGCACTCATCCCAGAACCATCATCGGCCACGGTCATCGTCACCTGACCATTGCGTCCTGCCACTTCCAGTGCCACGCTCCCACCGCTGGCGGGAAGGGCGTCATAGGCGTTGCTCAACAAGTTGAGGAGGGTCTGCTTGGTCTGGTCCCGGTCACACAGTGCGATCGGCGCCGGATCGGGTGGCTTCCAGATCACGTCCACCCCGTGTGGGGGTGGGCTCGACTCCAGAACCTCGTTCATCAGCGCTCCCAAATCCACCGATGTCGGAATGGGACGACGGTCCCGCGACCAATCGAGGAGGTCAGCGACGATCAGGGTGGCGGCGGTCACCTCACGATTAGCCGTGGCGACCTGGCGGGTGATCCCGTCGTCGGCGATGCCAGCCTTGGCCAATCGCTGACCGATCAGATAGAGGCTGTTGGAGATGACCGCGATGGGATTGCGGAGCTCGTGTCCGACACTGGCCGCCAAGACACCGACCGCCGCCAGGCGCTCGGATTGAACCAGCTGTTCGTGAGATTCGCTCAACTCGGCCGTGCGCTGATCCACCAGAGTCAGGGCGTAGTCGCGCCGGCGGGCCAGCACCTCGAGCACGGCAGCGGCCAGAAGAGCCGAGACCATGCCGCCGGCCAGGAGCAGCCAGGGCACCGCCGCTGGGAAGGAGCCGGCCAGGGGTCGAGTCGCCTGAGCCACCAGGGTCCACTGAGCGGCTCCTGCCGCCAGAGAGAGGGTGTACAGCGACCCGATGGCGGAGCCGTCACCTGCCTTGACCACCTGCGCGCTGGGGGACGGGGTGCCGCTTGCGTACAGAGTCACCTGCAGGTCGGCGAGGGAGGCGCTCAAAGGGGAGAGAACGGGATCGGCCGGGTCGATGGCATCCTCCTGGTAAACAACCAGGCTGCCCTGGTCGGGCGGCAGCGCCAGGGCGAAGCCGATCCGGCGTCGGTACCCGTCGTGCAGCACCGTGGTGACCATGTCCGGCTCGGCAAAGGCGTGCCGGAGCAGGGCGAGGCGCTCGGGGCTCAAGGACGGGCTGAGCGAGGTGGAGTCCCCGACCACGGCCTTGGCCGAAAATCCGCCGTCGGTGCGAGAAATGAGGCCAACGGTGCGGACCAGTCCGGTCAACAGAGGAGCCGCCGCGGCCAGAAAGGCACTGCTGGCCTGAGGGAGGGGCGCGAGGGTGCCGAGAGAGTGCAGGCCGGCGTCGATGGATGTCACCGAGCTTCTGAGCTCGGCGCCGGCCTCGATGGAGCGCTCAACCAGCAGGCGATTCTCCTCTTGGGCCACAACGCGCCGGGCCAACCCGAAGGTGGACACGGCCACCAGGGTGAAGGCCAGAAAGACGACCAAGGATGTGCGCCCGGGCCAGATCCTCATCGGGACCGGGCCCGGAAGAGGGTTCCGCAGAACGGCTGGGGCCCGGATGGGGTGAACCCACCAGGGTGTATCTCCAGTTCCCAGTAGCACAGAGGCATCTGCCCGAACTCGGCCGCAAAACTGGTGGGAGGAAGCAGCCCGTCAGCCGTGTAGTCCTTCACCTTCCGCAAGCTGGAGATGAACGCCCTGCGGGTCGGACAGCCGACGCCAGAGGCCTCGAGTCCCCGGATGAAGGCGTCGGCCGATAACCATCCGACCATGGCCAGCTGTCCGGGAAAAGCGGTGGGCGCCACCGCGGCCAACTCCGCCTTGAACTCCTGATGAGCGGGGACGGGTAACTCGAAGGGCCGCCAATCCAGGGCGACGTACGCCCCGGAGAGCAAGGCGCCGTCGGCAGCGGCCAGGCGAGTGTCGTAGCCCGCCGGCAGCATGCCGACCTTGAAGTGCAGTCCAATGGCCGCGGCCGTCTTGTAGAGGTCGATGTTGCTTAGGGTGGCCATGGCGGGGACCACGGTGTCCACGCCGGCCCGGCGCATGGCCTGGGCGTCGAAGGAATAGTCGGTCTGGCCCAACGGCTCGTCAAGGTTCTCGTAGGCCAAGGTGAGCCCGAAGGCGGGGAGTGTCTCGATGATCTGCCGGGCGAAGTTGACGCTGGCAGTGGCTCCGCCGGCCAGAACGGCCACCCGTTGGCCGTGGCGGGCCCGGATGAAAGCGGCCACCGTGGTGGTCGGCTCGCCCTGCGGGTTCGGTGACGTGCTGTAGCGGTAGCCGAACATATTGAGGTACCGGCCCCAGGCTGGTGTGATGCCCCAGCCGGTGACCGGGATGCCCAGCCGGTGGAGATAGGCGGCGCTTCCGTCACTGTTGGTGGAGGCCTCGATGATGCCGAACACGTGGGCGGCGGAGGTCAGGTACTGGGCGGCGGACAGGTTCTCGAGGTCCCCGTCCCCATCATCCGCGGCCACCAGTTCGAGCTGCCGGCCCGCTATTCCGCCGCTCTGGTTCTGGGCCCGGAAGCGGGCCAGGATCCCGCTTCCCACGGCGGAGAAGAAAGGCCCCTGGGGACCTGTCGTGGGAAAGATGGCGCCAATCTTGACGGTGGTCCCGGTTATTCCGGGAGCGGACTGGGTGCAGCCCAGGCCGCTGGCGGCCGCACTGCCGGAGGGGGTGGGCCCGGCACACCCACTGAGCAGAGCCGCCCCGAGGCCAACCACCCAGAGTGCTGCGCCCGCCCGGTAGGAACTGCCCAAAAGCGTCTCTCCTATTCACGCGAATCTCGACCGACTGTCGCTACGGGGAGTCTCGGCGGGGCCTGAGCACCACGACCAAGCATTGACAGGGAGGGCCGGATCGTCAATGGCCCGAATTAGTCAGTTACCGGCCCGGTTGGGTCCGGTCAGCCCCGCGGCTTACAGCAGGGTCAGGCGAAGCGTCTTCGAAGTACTCGGCGGGCGTGACCCCGGTGAGCCGCATAGTGTCGCGGCGGTGACCGAGGTCCAGGTGGACGACCACGGCCGGCCCGAGCCGCCCCTGGAATCACACCGTCTTGAAGCCGAAGGCGACGTAGGAGGCTCGGGCTGACTCATCGATCGGATCGACCCACCCCCTCGTCGGCGACGAGCACACGCGCACTCAGTCGGCCCGGTTGAGCTTCCGTGCCCGCCGCGCCTGGGCCACCAGGGCCTTGGGTGGGTGCGGTGGGCCGTCGAGCGCGTCGTCCGAGGCACATTAGGAATGCGCTGTTGGAGCGCTCGGCTAGCGTGGTGTAGCTTCCCTGAACGGGTGAAATCCCTAGTCAGAGCACGTTTTCTTGGGCGTATGGCTCAGTTGGTTAGAGCGCAGCCTTCACACGGCTGAGGTCACAGGTTCGAGTCCTGTTACGCCCACCGGGCCTGGGAACATCCTCGATTGGCTTCAGCAGTCGACGGCCGCCCTGAGGGCTCTGCATGCCTCCAATAGACGGATGGGGTCGAGGGCAGTCAGCCGCTCGACCAGGTAGGCCCTGGGAACGACTCGGAGATTATCGAAGCTGGCAGCACACTCTGTGGGCATTCCGTCAGCGGGGCCGAGCGGCAGTTCGGTGGGGATACTCCTGATCGTTCTGGTGACAGGCGCCGCAAGCAAGTTGTGCAGGACCGGAATGGCGGCGGACCGGGTCATTACGAGGAAGGGACGGCGTCCGATGTCTTCGAGCTCCCCCCACCACACCTCGCCTCGCTGAGGCTCACTCACCATGGCTCCTCAAGGATCGCGTCCCGCAGGGAGGCGATGGCGGCATCCCGCTCGACCTTCTTCACCGCCCTCCTGTTCTGGGCGATAGTGGTCAGCAGCAGCCCTCCGAGACCCAGCGCCGCCGCCAGAGCCGCCACTGTCCCGAAAGCGACCAGCCGCCGCGGATCGGCCAGCCGCCGCCCTGGGCGGTCACCTGGCTGGGTCATTACCTCCCAATATCCGCCGTTCCGGGGTGGGGGGCAACGGGCGAAGGCACCTACCGGCACGACGCGTCTGCACTAGTTGCCTCCCGGGTACGCCCGCTCGGTAGCCTCCCCTGATGGCCGATCCCGGACCCCCGAGCGGGGCGAAACAGGCGCTTGGGAAGATCGGACGCCAGGCCCTGACCTGGGGCGCACAGCAGCTGCCGGTACGCCGGCGCCTCGACCGGCTGGCTACCAGCCTCACCCTGCTCTTGGACCAGACGGCCCCTGATGGCATGTACGGCGGGTCCTATTTCGGGGACGGCCGTAACCCCGAGGACCGGATGGGTTTGTCCGGTTATGCCAGTTATGACCGGGTATCCAGCATGGCCAACCGGGCCGCCTTCATCGAATGGAGCCTTTTCCAGGAGTGTCGCAGCCTGGATGTCGGCTGCGCCCTGGGCTTCGTGGTGGAGGCTCTGCGGGAGGCGGGCTTTGACGCCTGGGGCATGGACTACAGCGAGTGGGCCGTTCGGCACTCAACCAAGGGGGCTCGGGGCCGCCTGCGCCAAGCGAGCTTGCTCGAGCCGCTTCCCTACGCCGATGGCGAGTTCGGCCTGGTTACCGCCATGGAGACCCTGGAGCATCTCCCCCCCGAGGCCATCCCGGGTGTGCTGGCCGAGCTGCGACGGATCTGCAGTGGGTTCCTGTACCTGACCATCCCCTCCTTCGGACCCAACCGGTGTGGGCTGGACGGATGGTTCTCGGGGAAGGTGGCCCCCGAACGCCTCGCCTACTACGACTCGCTGCCGGCGGACTATGACGGCCCGGTGCCCTTCGAAGATCTGATGCGCGACGCCCACGGCCAGCCCATCGAGGGCCACCTCACCATCGCCTCGTTCAACTGGTGGGAAGAGCAGGCCAAGGCGGCCGGATTCGAGCGCTCGGCCGAGATGGAGGCGCGCGTCTATCCCCTCCTGGAGCGGGTCGGCCAGACCGGCTGGTGGTGTCCCTACGTTTTCCACGTGGCGGTTACGTCGCCACCGCCCGCCTCTTTGCGCGACGCGGAGGAGGCGGACGTTCTGGCCCGGAAGTGGCAGGTCGCCCGGTCCGCCTGACTGGTGAGCAGGCACGGGGAAGTAGGGCTCATGGCAAACTTCGCCCGATGAGCCCGCCCGGAGTCAACCGTTATCGGGACGTGCCTTCCCTGGAAGGGGAAGGCCAGGCGCGCCTTTTGATGCTGGCCCGGGCCCTGGGCCAGGCCCTTACGGGCGAGGCCGTGGCCGCGGCGGTGTTCGAGCACGCCCTGGTCTATCTGGGCGCCTCCACCGTCGGGTTGTGGAGGATGGGGGAGGACGGGCGGATTCGATTTGCCGGGGGGGCGGGCATCGACGGTCCGGGTGGGGCGACCGAGGTGGGCGCCATCGAGGCCGACTCGGATCTGCCGGCCGCCCTGGCCCTTCGCAGCGGGGAGTTGGTCAGCTTCGGCTCGGGGGCTGAGCGCAATCGGCGCTGGCCGTCGCTGGTCCCGATCGGGACCTTTGCCGAGGCCGTGGTGGTGGTGCCTCTGATTGCCCGGGGCGCCCGCTTTGGCGTGCTTCACATGGGTTGGGCCGAGGAGGCGGAGGACTTCAAACCGGACGAGGACCTGATGTGGGCCCTGGCCGAGTTGTGTGGCACCGCCTTGGACCGGGCCCAGCTCTACGAAAGAGAGAGGAACTCCCGGGAGACGCTGGAGTTCCTCAACCTGGGAACCCGCTTGATGATCAGCGCCCAGGACCCGGATGAGATCGTGCGCTCGTTGGTCCAATTGGCCGTTCCCCGGCTGGCGCCATGGTGCGCGGTCTACGTGGCCGAGGACGGACAGTTGATCCGGGTGGCCATAGAGATTTCGGCCGATCCTTCATTGGCCACCGAACTGCGCGACGCGCCGGCGGTCGCAGTCGATGCCGACGTTCCTCTGGCCCGGGCCTTCCGCACCGGGGAGACGGAGGTCATGCCCCGGATACCGGCTGCGGCCGTGTTGGCCACCTACTCCGGCCACCAAGCCGAACGGATCCTCTCTCTGGCCAGCGAGAGTTGGTCGGCCCTGGTGGTGCCCATCCGGGCCGAGGGCGAGGTGATCGGCGTGATGAGCCTGCTGTCCCCGGATTGGGGCGGTGGGACGCCCGCGGATACCCACTTCGCCGCCGAGGGTCTGGCCGCCCGGGCCGGCGTCGCCCTGCGCAGCGCCATGCGCTACCGCCGTCAGGTGGACAACGTGCGTCTGCTGACAGCGGCCCTGTTGCCCGATGGCGTGCCCGAACTGGAGGGGCTGGCGGTGGCGGCCCGCTATGTGCCGGCGTCGGGAGATGTCTGCGGGGACTGGTATGAGGTGGAGACCCTCCCCGACGGTCGGGTGCTGGTCGGCATTGGGGATGCATCCGGCCACGGCCTGGAAGCGGCGGCCACCATGGCCCGGGTCCGCCACGCCGCCCGGGGCCTGGCCGTGGCCGGGCTGGAGCCCGCGGCCATCATGGTCAACCTGTCCCGGCTCCTGGCCGGGGACGTCGATGACTCCATCGCCACTGCCGTCTACGGAATCATCGACCCGGCCAGCGGCGCCAGCGTCTGGTCCAGCGCCGGCCACCCGCCCCCGGTGTTGGTGGGCGCCGACGGCTCCATCGCTCTCATGACCCTGCCCCCGGGCCCGCCCATCGGGGCGTCGGGAGTGCAAGAGCAGGTCAGCCTGGAGCTCCGGCCCGGCTCGCTGGTGGTTCTCTACACCGATGGGCTCTTCGAACGCCGGGGGGAGGACCTCGATGTCGGCATCGACCGGCTGGTGGAGGTCATCACCGCGCTACGGGCCAATGGCATCGACGCCATTGCGGACGCGGTGATGGCCGGCGGAGGCACGGCCGATGACGCCTGTGTCTTGGTCATCGCCCGCTGAGCTCAGTCCACCAGGGCAGAGGACCACAGGCGGTCGGCCACGTGGTCGACGGTCTGCTGGGCGGTCAAGTCGGTGGAGTCCACCCACAGGCCGATCTCCGGTGTCTTCTTGCGCAGAGCGGCGTCGAGGGCCTCGGCGCTGATCCGGTCGGGGCCGTAGGCCGACTTGGGCCGGCCCGCCTCGCGGGTGGCCACCGCCTCGAGGGACGGGCAGAGAACCACCAGGGCCAGGGGCCGGCTGGTGATGGCCTTCATGTAGTCCAACAGCGCCGGCCCGATGACGATGTCCTGGACGACCACGCTGAAACCGGCCTGGAAGTAGCCGTCCGTGGCCGACGCCCCCAGGCGGTAGCGCAGCTTAAGCTGGCGAACGGCCTCCTCCTCCGGATCGGCCGACATCTCCCGCCGGCCGGAGACGACCATGCGCCGGAAGACGTCGCCCTTTACGTGGGCTCCCTTCCAGAAGCGACGGGCCAGGAGCTCGGCCACGGTGGACTTGCCCGAGGCCGAGATGCCCGTGATCAGAACGCACAGATGGTCGTCCGGGGCGAGGAGCCTGGTCACCGGCGGCAGGATACGCACCTATGGGCGCTCCCGAGGACGTGGTCGAGACCCTGCGCCGGGCCGGCTGCGTGGCCGCCGAGGAGGAGGCGGAGGAGTTGTGGGCCGCCGCCGGGCGCCGGCGGGAGAGGGTCAACGCTCTGGTGGAGCGCCGAAGCCGGGGCGAGCCCCTGGCTTGGATCACCGGGCGGACGGTGTTCGGGGGGGTGGACCTGGCCGTGCACCCGGGCGTGTATGTGCCCCGGTGGCAGAGCGAGCCGATGGCCCGCCAGGCCGCTGAGCTGCTGCCCAATGGCGGACGGGCCCTGGATCTGTGCACCGGCTGCGGGGCGGTGGCCGTCGTCCTGGCCGCCCGCCGGCCGGCCGCTTCCATCATCGCGACCGACAGGGACGAAACCGCGGTCGCCTGCGCCCGGGCCAACGGCGTAGACGCCCTTCTCGGGGATCTCGACGCGCCCGTCCCCGCCGACTGGGCCGGCACCGTGGATGTTCTGACGGCGGTGGCTCCCTACGTCCCGACCGAGGAGATGCACCTGTTGGACCGGGACAGCCGGGCCTACGAGCCGGCGGCCGCCCTCGACGGCGGGCCGGGCGGCACCCGGATCCTGGTCGAGGTCATCGGCCGGGCCCCTCGCTGGCTCAAGCCGTCAACCGGGGTGGTGCTGGTGGAGCTGGGAGGGACCCAGGCCGAGGCTCTGGCTCCCGTCCTGGACGGGGTCAGCCTGGCCGTGAGACAGATCGGTCGTGACTCGGAAGGCGACGTCCGCTACCTCGAAGCCGGCTGGGCCTGAGCCCCGGCGCGATCCTGGGCGGGTGCCGACCCGGCGGGTGTCACTGCTCAAACTCCTCGAGGCCAAGGATCCTCCCGTGACGGACCCCGCCGCGGCCGTGGCCGAGGGCCGGGTTCTGGTGGACGGTGCGGTGGTGACCAATCCCTCCTCCCAGGTGAGGGCGGACGCCCGGGTCGTGGTGCAGGAAGCCCGGTTTCCAAGAGGCGTCGAAAAGCTGGGCCGGGCCCTCGACGGGCTGGGGGTGGAGGTGGCCGGGCGCACCGTGCTCGACGTCGGAGCCTGCACAGGCGGCTTCACCCAAGCCGTGCTGGACCGGGGGGCAACCAACGTCTTTGCCGTGGATGTCGGCTTCGGCCAGCTGCTGGGCTCGCTGCGCCAGGACCCCCGGGTGGTCAACCTGGAGCGGACCAACGCCTCGGAGGTGACCCCTGCCCTGCTCGGCCAGCAGGTTGACCTGATTGTCATCGACGTGACCTATGTGCGCCTGGGCACCATCATCTCCGAGCTGTCGGCCAACCTGAGCCCGGCCGCGGGCACCGATCTGGTTGGCCTGGTCAAGCCCATGTTCGAACTGGAACGGGGCGAGCTGCCCGTTGACCCCGCCGACCTGGTCGAGGCCGGCCGGCGGGCGGCCGCCGACGCCGACGCCGCCGGCTGGGACGTGCTGTCGGTTACGGAGTCGGCGGTACGCGGAAGCCAGGGAGCGGTGGAGCTGTTCCTGCGAGCCCGGCGCCGGTAGGGGATATGGGCCCCCGGTGGGCCCGACCCTCCTCGCTTCGGTAACGGCGGAAGGCGGGCAGGGCCAGGGCCACCGCCGCCGTCCCGATTACGCACAGGACGCCGCCCGACACGATCGAAGCCCTCAGCCCGGCCAGGGACTCGACCACGCCGGACTCGACGTTTCCGAGGGTCGGGCCGGTGCTGTAGCTCAGGAACTCGATGCCGGCCAGGCGTCCCCGGATGGCGTCGGGGACGGACTCGTTCCACATGGTCATACGGCCCAGCCCGCTCATCATGTCCGCCCCGCCCGCCACCACCAGGGCGAGAGCCGCCTCCCATAGCGCGCCAGCAAAGCCCAAGGCGATGATGCCCGCCCCCCAGACGGCGGCGGCTATCGCGATCATGAGCCCCTGGCGGCTGACCCGCCGGGACCAACCACCACTGGCCAGAGTGACGAGGAGGGAGCCCGCCGCCGGCGCCGCGTACAGGACGCCCAGCACGCTGGCCCCGCCCATCCGGGCCGCCAGCTGGGGGAACAGGGCATTGGGCATGCCGAAGAACATGGCGTTGATGTCCACCACGTAGCTGCCCAGCAGGTCCCGCCGGCGCACGGCGTAGCGCAGGCCCTCCATGACCGCCCTGACGCTTAGCTCGGCGTCCTCGGCCGGGGGAGGCGTCGCCCCCAGCCGCCAGAGGCAAAACAGGGAAACGGCGAAGGTGGCCACGTCAATGGCATAGGCGCCGCCCACTCCTATAGCGCTGAGCAGCAGGCCGGCCAGGGCCGGTACCGCCACCATGCCGATCTGGGAGCGCAGAGACATGACCGCTGAGGTGGCGGCCATGTCCTCGACCGGCACCAGCCGGGGCACCAGGGCATCCAGCGACGGCCGCTGCAGGCCGTCCAGTCCGGCCTGGAGGAAGGCGACCAGGAACAGGACCCAGAGCCGGCCCCCCACCAGGGCGTTGGCCAGCAGCGCCGCCGAGCCCAGAGCCAGGCCGGCTTCTGTCCACCGCAGCATCCGGCGCCGGTCGGCGGCGTCGGCCAGGGCCCCGCCGACCATGGCGGTGAGCAACATGGCGGCCAGCTCGGCCAGGCTGAGCAGGCCGACCACCAGAGAGGAGTGGCTGATCCTGTAGGCCTGGTACGGGACGGCCACGAAGCTCAACATGGTCCCGGCAAAGGAGATGCCCCCGCCGATGAACAACAGGCGCAGGTCCCGCGATCGGCGCAGCGGGCCCAGGTCGATGGCCAGCCGGGCCCCCGTCACCGGCGGAGTCTGGCAGCATCGCCGTGTGGGCCACCGTGACGGCTGAGGTCGTCCTGCGCTCAGCCGATGACCGCTATCAGGTCCTCAGCTCACTGCTGACCAGCCGGTCCAAGCGCCACCGCCGCCGCCAGTTCATCGTCCAGGGGGTACGCCCGGTGACCTCGGCCCTGGAGACCGGCTGGCCTCTGGAGGCGGTCATCTGGAGAGGCGGGGCCCGGCTGTCGCGCTGGGCCGCGGGTGTGTTGGACGAGACGGGGGCGGCCACCCGGTACCAGGTGACCGACGCCCTGATGGCGGGTCTGAGCGGTAAGGATGAGCCTGCCGAGGTCCTACTGGTGGCCCGCATACCCGGATGGGAGATGGCCGCCCTGCCCGCCGGTCCCGACACCGTGGTCTGTGTGGTGGACCGCATCGCCAGTCCTGGGAACCTGGGCAGCATCATCCGCTCGGCCGACGCCTTCGGAGCCGCCGGGGTGGTGACCGTCGGGCATGCCGCCGACCCCTATGACCCCGCGTGCGTGCGGGCATCCACCGGCTCGGTCTTCTCTGTGCCGGTGGTGGCGGTAGCCGGGATGGAGGAGGTGGCGGCCTGGTGCGGGCCGACTCTGGAGGGACGGGCCCGGGTCAGGCTGGTCGGCGGGGATGAGTCGGGCCCGGCTCTGGCCCGGGGGGACCTGGCTCCGCCGGTGGCCATCCTCCTTGGCAGCGAGGGACGGGGCCTGTCCCGGGCGGCCGCCGAAGCCTGCGAGCGATTGGTGTCCATCCCCATGGTCGGGCGGGCCTCGTCCCTCAATGTGGCTTCGGCGGCAACCGTCCTTCTGTATGAGAGCCGCCGCTGAGGTGTCGGCCCCGCATCGGTTCCCCCGCCTGTGCCAACGTGTCCCATGAACATCGGCTGCGCAGTAGATACGTCCGGCTCCATCGAGTCGGTGGTCGAGCAGGCCCAGGCCCTCTCCGATGCCGGGATCAAGGCCATCGGCTGCTCGCAGATCTTCGGCTATGACGCCATGACCCTGCTCGCCATCATCGGGTCCCGCGTCCCCGACGTGGAGCTGATGACGGCAGTGGTGCCCACCTATCCCCGCCACCCCATCGTCATGGCGACCCAGGCCCTCACCGTGCAGGCCGTGACCGGCGGGCGCTTCACCCTCGGCATCGGCCTGTCCCATCAGATCGTCATCGAGAACATGTACGGCTACAGCTTCGACCGCCCGGCCCGGCACATGCGCGATTACCTCAGCGCCCTCATGCCCCTCCTTCGGGGCGAGCAGGTCAGCTACCAGGGGGAGACCCTGAAGGCGGCCACCATGGCGCCCCTGGAGATCAAGACCACGGCTCCGGATGTGCTGGTAGCCGCCCTGGCCCCCAGGATGCTGGAGCTGGCCGGCTCCCTGGCCGACGGGACCGTAACGTGGATGACCGGGCCGGCCACCGTGGCCGACCACATCGTGCCCAGCATCAGCGCCGCCTCCCAGAAGGCGGGCCGGCCGGCGCCCCGGGTGGCGGTGTGCCTGCCCGTGTGCGTGACGGCCGACCCCGACGGCGCCCGGGAGCGGGCCAACTCCTCCTTCGCCATCTACGGCCAGCTGCCTTCCTACCGCTCCATGCTCGACCGGGAAGGAGCCGCCGGGCCGGGGGACGTGGCCATTGTGGGCGATGAGGAGGCGGTGACGGCCCAGATCAGGAGGCTGAGGGATGGGGGAGCGACGGACTTTGCCGCTTCGCCTTACGGTTCGGCCGAGGAGGTGGCCACCACCGTCAAGCTGGTGGGGAGCCTGGCCCGGGCCTGACCAGGGGGCGGGTCATGCCGCCGCCGGCGGCGGGGGGCCGGGGCGGGCCCGCTCAGGCGGCGTCGTCCGGGTCGGAGGGCCGGTCGTCCAGGCCGACCAGATAGGCGACCCAGCCGATGCCGGCGGCCAGGGCCAGCTGGGAGATGGTGTCGAAGATGGCGCTGGTGACCGAGGAGCCGGCCCCCGGCAGGTGGTTGGTCACGTAGGACGCGGCGGTGGCGATGTCGAAAGCGGCGCTCAGCGCCCCGACGAAGAAGGCTGCGGCTATGAGAGCCAGTGGCACCCGTAGGGTGCGGCGGCTCCAATAGGTCGGGGGCCGGGGCGTCGGGTTCCCCCAGGTGGTGGCCTGCGCCTCGCACACCGGGCAGACCTTGTGGCCGTTGCGGATGATCACCTGATCCACGGACAGGACGTGGCCGTTGGGACAGACATCGGTGCCACCACCCGGAACCGGGAAGCCTGCGGGGTCGGTGGGTTCGGGGCCGGGCAGGGGCTCGGCCCCAGGGCCGCCTACGGATCCGAGAGGGGCGGTGAGGTCATCGCTCATGCGGCGAAGGCTACCGGCGCGGCCGAAGGCACCGACCGCGGTCGGCCCCGCCCGGTTCAGCGCTCGGCCGGCAGCTCCACGACCACGTTGGTGGCCTTGACCGAGGCCACCGCCATCATCCCCGGGGCCAGGCCGAGCTCATCGGCGGCCTCTCTGGTCATGAGGGAGACGACCCGGTGTGGGCCGGCCTGAATCTCCACGTGGGCGGCCACCTTGTCCTTGATCACCTTGGTGATGATCCCGGGGAAGCGGTTGCGGGCCGAGCGGCTGACGATGGGCTCCCGCCCAGCTTCTCCCGGCTCGGGCAGATTGGTGGCGGCAAAGTCGGCCAGCTCCCGGCCAGCGAATTCCCGCCGTCCACCCCCACCCCGTCGGAAGGGCAGTCGGCCGGAATCGGCCCACCGCCGCACCGTGTCGGGGCTCACGCCCAGCAACTCAGCCGCCTGACCTATCTGGTACCAGGGCACGGCTGCCATGCTAGGAACCCGCCGGCCACACGCTGACGCTGCCGGCGGGAATGTCGAGCCGGCAGTGCTCTCCGGGCTCCAATCCCGGCTCCTCGGCCGAGCGCACCCGCAGCCGGGGCCCGCCGTCCAACTCGACGGTGAGATCGGTGACCGAGCCCAGGTCGATGACATCCAGCACCCGGGCCCGGTAGACGCCTTCGGGGGTGAGGCGGATCTGCTCGGGCCGCACCGCCCAGCTGACGGCGGAGCCGTCGGCCAGGCCGGCGCTGTCGGCGGCCAGGGTCACGGCCCCGGAGCGGATGTGGCCCGAACCCGCCACCGACCCGGGGGAGAGGTTGTGGATCCCGAGCAGGCGAGCGACCTCCGCCGAGGCCGGGTGCCGGTACAGCTCGGCGCGGCTCCCGGCCTGCAGCATTCGCCCGCCGGCCACCACCATCACCTCATCGGCCAACAAAGTCGCTTCCTCCGGGTCGTGGGTGACGAGCAGGGTGGACAGTCCGGCTTCCCGCTGGAGCCGGCGCAGCTCGAGGCGCAGCTCCGCCCGAACCGGGGCGTCCAGGGCGGAAAAGGGCTCGTCCAGGAGAAGGAGGGCGGGGTGGCGGCTCAGGGCCTGGGCCAGGCTGACCCGCTGGCGCTGGCCGCCGGACAGCTCATGGGGGAACCGCCCGGCCAGATCCAACAGTCCGAGGGTCTCCAGCCACCAGGCCGCCACCGCCGTGTCCGCCCCGACTCCGAAAGTCACCTGTCGCCATACCGGGAGATGGGGGAAGAGGACCAGGCCCTGGGGCACATAGCCGATGGGCCGTGACTCGGGCGCCTCGGTGTCGATGCGGCGGCCGTTCAGGCTGACCGTGCCCGCCTTGGGTCCGAGGAGGCCGGCTACGGCCCGCAGGGTCATGGACTTGCCCGACCCGGAGGGGCCGAGGATGGCCAACCGGGGGCCGCCGGCGGCGTGGGCCAGATGGAGACGGAACGAGCCGGCCCGGGCGTCGAGGGCGAAGGCCACCCGGCTGGCTTCCAGCGGTCGCGGCGCCACCGGGGCGGGTAGGCGCACCGGGCGCCGCCGGCGGCGGGACCCGCCCAACCGGGCTGCCCCGGCCGCCACCAGGACGGCCACCATGGCGGCCATCACCGCCAGCACGGTCGGGGCCTGGGTGGTGGGGATCCCCGTGCTGGAGAACTGGATGTAGGTGAACACCGGCAGTGAGTAGGGGTGGTAGGCCAGCACCACGGTGGCTCCGTACTCCCCGAAGGCCCGCAGCCAGGTGAGCAACAGGCCGGCCCGGATGCCGGGGGCGGCCAGGGGCAGGGCCACCTGGAAGAAGCGGGAGAGGGGGCGGTGGCCGAGGGTGGCAGCCAGCTCATCCAGCGCCGGATCCAAGGCGGAGAAGGCGGAGCGGGCGGCGATGATCAGGAAGGGGGCGGACACGAAGGTCTGGGCCAGCACGATCCCGGCCACCGTCCCGGTCAGGCGCCCGCCGAACAGACGCCCGATGGTCGTGTATGGACCGACCACGTAGACGAGGACGATGCCGCTCATGACCGGCGGGATGGCCAGCGGGAGCTGCACGGCCAGGCCGGCCACCGCCGCCAGGGGCCCCCGGGCCCGGGCCAGGGCGAAGGCCAGCGGCACCCCCAGCACTCCGATGATGGCAGTGGCGACAGTGGCGCTCTCCGCCGACGTCAAGAGAGCCGCCCACAGGCTGGCAGTCCCGAAGCCGCGCTGGGCCGAGCCCGGAACCCGGGCCAGGAACACGAGCAGGGGAAGGGCCAGATAGACGGCCAGCAGCCCGCCCAGCCAGGTGAGTGGGCTGCGGCTCGCCCTCACGGTGCTCAGAACAGCACGTCCTTCAGGCTCGGCGGCGGGCTCCCGATCACTCCGATCGGCCGGGAGACAGCCAGCCCGGCCCGGGCCAGGTCGGCGGCGCCGGACGGTCCGAGGAGGTAGCGCACGAAGGCGATGGCGCCGGACGGATGGGCGGGGTTGGCCGGCACGGTGATGGTGTAGTGGGCGGCCAGGCTCGAGCCGGGCAGGCTGACCGTCGGGATGCCGGCCGTCTCGGCCTCCACCCGGTAGAAGAAGCCGGCGTCGAGCTGGCCGGCCTGAAGTCGCCCGACCAGGCTGTTCTCGGCAAAGACGTCGGATGTCGAGGCCGCCAGCCGGGCCAGTCCCGGCTGGTGGTGGACGCGGGCCGCCTGGTCCAGAGCCTCGACCGCCAGCTGGCCCTTCGGATCGGTGGCCGGGTCGGTGCGCCCCAGCAGGAAGCCGGGCTGGTTCACCACGTCGTACCAGGGCCGGCTGCCCAGCCGGGCGGCGAATCTACTCTTCGGGTTGTAACCGATCACCAGCGCCGACGTGGCGAAGGTGGCGTACCAGGAAACCCAATTGCCGTTGGTCTTCCCCTCCAACCGGGCGTTCTGGGCCGGAGAGGCGCTGATGTAGACGTCGCCCGACTCCACCTTCGCCTTGATCTCATTGGCCAGCGAGCCCGAATCTCCCGAGGTCCCGACCAAGTTGTATCCGCTGGCCCTGCCGAAACCTGGCCCGACCAGATTGTCCATGAGGTTCACCAGCGACCCGGCGTAGAGCACATCCACCGGCCCGGATCCCCGGACGCCCGAAACGGCTCCCCTGGTCCCGCCCTGGCCCGGCGCGCCGGGCGGGCTGGACGCTGTCCTGGCCGTCGAGCCGGCGCAGGCCCCGGCCACCAGGGCGACGGTAAGCCCGGCGGCGGCGGCCCTGAAGCGGTATCTGCGAGCCGGATAGGCATACGGACCCCGCAAACGCCAGTGGCTCACGGCGCCGGACCCTACTCGTCACGCCCCGTGTTCTGGCTACCGGCCCCAGTACGGGTCAGGTGGCGAGGTCGAGTTCGAGGGGCGCGAGCCCCGATTGTTCGAGGACCTTGGCCACCTCGCGCAGCGTCGTACGGAGCGTCGCTCGGCTGAGCCGCTCGCTGAGGGCGAGGTCGGCCGCGGCGGCCACTGCTGGGGGACGGAATTTGCCCTTGACCCGCAGCTCGGTCCTGTCCTCATCCAGCGGGTGCGAACTGAGCGTGCCCTCGAAGCGCGAGGACGGACCGACGGAACCTCCGGCCTCCCAGGTGAGGCTTTGGGCCCCACTGCCACCGGTGTCGTGCGTCCCGAGTGCAACGGAGGGGGTGACGGAGGGCATCCACGGCAGGCTGGTGGGGTCGATCCCCTGGCGGAGCCCCTCGGCGTCGCGGTACCCGGCCTTGATGCAGCGGGGCAACCAGGAGGCGGCTTTGAGTAGTCCATGGGCGACGACGCCGGCGGGCAGCTCGACCTGCACCCAGTCTTCGACGGCCACCGTGGCCGCGCCGTGGCGGTGAGAGTCGGTGGGCACCGGGTACCCAGACCGCTCGATCGCCTCGTCTCGCTCGGCTATGGCCGCCAGGCTGGTCCGGCCCAGGGTGTCGCGCAGCGCGGCGGTGGCAGCTCCCCAGGTCTCGTGCAGCGGGCAGACCTGCTCCCAGCGGCACGGTCCCTCGCCCAGGGCGCAGCGTTCGGAGCGCAGGGGCCCCTCCCCGGCCTCGACGACCTGGAGCAGGCTCACCTCTTCGGGGGGTCGGACGAGGCGGTAGCCACCGGCCTTGCCTGCCCGGGAGGTGGCCAGGCCGGCGCGGACGAGGTCGGCCAGGATCTGGGAGGCGAAGGTCTGAGGCACGTCCATCTCGGCCACGACCTCACGGATCTTCCGATGCTCACCGCCGGCGTAGGCCCGGGCTAGGCACAGGGCGGAGCGGACCACGTAGTCGCCCCGCTTCGACAGGGTCATGTCCATGACTTAAGTATGGCTCATGACTTGACGTATAGCAACGACGTCGGGTACAATGCCTTACGTTGACTACTGAGCTATATGTCTAGGAGGGGCTAGTGACCCTGCTGAGCGATCCAGGCGTGTCCTTCCCGGAGCAAACTCCGGATCCGGTGGCGGTGGCCATCCGCCTGCGGCCACCTGTGCGTACCGGTGTGACCGAGCGTTTCGCACTGACCGACCCGCCTCAGGGCTGGGACCTGGCCGCCCACCCGAAGGTCGCCCAGGTCCTGCGGAGCCGCAAGTTCCAGTTCGCCCTGATCCTGCCCAACCAGATCATCTTCTGGCTCGTGATCGGCCTGGGATTCCTTGGCACGGTGGTCCCCGGCCTCAACTTCGGCACCGCCATCACCTGGTACATCTGGTTCTGCCTCGTATTCGTGATGATGGTGGCGGTCGGACGGGCGTGGTGTGTGATGTGCCCCTTCGGCGGCTTTGGCGAGTGGGTCCAGCGGCGCACCTTCTGGAAGCGCACCCAGCGCCGCCTCGGGCTCGGGCGCAAGCTTCCCGAGCCGATCGCCCGCTATGGCTTCTTGCTTTCGGTCGGCACCTTCCTCCTGCTGACCTGGATCGAGGAGTACTTCAACATCGCCGGCCCAGGTAACCCGTGGGCGACCAGCTTCATGGTCCTCGGCATCGTCGGCAGCGCCCTGGTCTTCTTCCTCGTGTTCGAGCGCCGCACCTTCTGCCGGTACTTGTGCCCCCTGACGGCGGTCATCGGCACGGTCGGAGCCATGGGCTCGGTGGCCGGGTTCCGCACCCGGGACCGCCAGGTCTGCCTCGACTGCAAGACCAAGGACTGCATGCGCGGCGGGGTGAACGGCTATGGATGCCCGTGGTACACCTGGCCGGGCAGCACCGACTCCAACCTCACCTGTGGCCTCTGCAGCGAGTGCTTCAAAGGCTGCCCGGAGGGCAACATCGGCCTCTATGTGCAGAAGCCGCTCACTTCGGTAATCGCCCCGACCCGACGCCGGGCTGATGTTGCCTGGGCGGTGGCGGCGCTGTGGGGCCTGGTCCTGTACCAGCAGTTCAACTCCACCAACGTCTTCGCCAGCCTGGACGGTTGGCTCAACCAGGTGACGGGCCTGGCGTACCCGAACCCGGTGGACTACCTCGGCGTAATAGCTCTGGTCACCCTCGCCATGGCCGGCATCGTCAAGGCGGCGGAGTGGGGATTGGCCCGGCGTGACCTGGCGCCCGCCCTCGCCGCGCAGCTCGCCCCCTACCCGGCACCCGCCGCGGCCCGGTTCGTCACCTCGGGCATGGCGGCCGGCTCGGGCCTCCTCACAAGCCCGGCGGTCAGCGTGGCCGGCATGCCCGGCCTCCTGCCCGGCTTGACCGCAGCGGCGCCGAGCTCGGTGAACTTCATATCCCGGACGAGTCGGTTCCGGCTGTACTTCCTGCCGCTCATGTACGGGCTCATCCCCGTGGTCGGTGCCGACTACTTCGCCCGCCAGCTGCCGAAGTTCCTGCAGCACGCCTCGCGCATCGTGCCGGCGATCGGGCACCTCTTCGGCTCCGGTTCGACCAGTTCGGCGCTCTACAACACCCGCCTGATGTCGGACCCGGGCATCGTCATGGTCCAGGTGGCTGTGATCGCCCTCGGCATGTTCGCCTCGATGTGGGCGAGCTGGAAGATCTCGGGCCGGGACCTGATCGGGATCTCCCGACACCCGGCGGCTGCCCGGGCGGTGGCGCTGGCGCTGCCGGTGGCCTGCGGCCTGGTGGCCGCAGTCCTTTACGTGATCATGCACGCCGCGGACTAGGGAGGCACCACGATGACTCTTCTCCAACCCACAATCGATCCCTCCCACACCGGTCGGACCCCGCACGTCACCGTGCTCACCGACCGTTGTGCCGGGTGCCAGGAGTGCGTCATACGGTGCCCGACCGGTGCGCTCACCATGGACCTGGGGGCCTGGGTGGCCGTAGCCGATGACGATCGCTGCGTCGGGTGCCGCCAGTGCGTGCGGACCTGCCCGTTCAGCGCCATCGAGGTGGAGGGGCCACTGGTCGTGGCGCCCCGCATCGGAGCCACGCATCACCAGGTGGTCGGCCTGGCCGGCAACCTCGAGGAGACGCGCCAGGGGATACCGACCTGGGCCGCCGTTCTAGCCGAGGCGGAGCGGTGCCTGGCTTGTCCGGATCCGACCTGCGTGCGCGGTTGTCCGGTGCACAACGACATCCCGTCCTTCATCGGGGCGGTCCGGGGCGGAGACCTGGACGAGGCGCACCGCGTGCTGCGCCGCACCAGCTTCCTTCCCGACATTTGCAGTCGTGTCTGCGACCAGGCGCTGCAGTGCGAAGGCGCCTGCACCTGGTCCCTGGCCGGGGGGGCTCCGGTCGCCATCGGCGCCATCGAGCGGTTCATCACCGATAACGCGCCCGTCCCGGCTCTCGAATCCGAGTCCGGGCGGGGGAGCGGTCTGTCAGTGGCGGTGGTCGGTTCCGGTCCGGCCGGGATCGGTGCCGCTTTCGAGCTGGTCCGGGCCGGAGCCAAGGTGACCGTGTTCGAGAAGGATGTACGGCCCGGCGGCCTGCTGCACTGGGGCATCCCGAGCTTTACCCTGCCGCGCCAGGTGGCCGAGCGACCATGGGGGCAGCTGCGTGCCGCCGGCGTCCGCCTGGTCAGTGGCCATGAGATCACGCCCGAGCGGGTCGAGGAGCTCCGCCAGTCCTACGACGCGGTCATCCTCGCCCACGGAGCAGGCAA